>Ga0114979_10000057_pt1 | contig 63312 bp, 62 predicted proteins | sample S_140625_EF_Meta_FD_87315 | JGI IMG/M metagenome (GOLD analysis project Ga0114979, IMG submission 87315) | Freshwater microbial communities from Lake Simoncouche, Canada to study carbon cycling - S_140625_EF_MetaG | ecosystem: Environmental > Aquatic > Freshwater > Lake | place: Lake...
AGCATTAGGGCTGATAACATTGATATAAGTTCTATATTAACTATTAGCAGAGGTCGCATAATTGCTAATAACATTGATATAAGTTCTACACTGGATATTAGTAGAGGTCGCATAATTGCTAATAACATTGATATAAGTTCTGTATTGGATATTAGTAGAGGTCGCATTATTGCCAATAACATAGATGCAAGCTCTATTGTTGTAACTAATACACTAGATATTAGTAGAGGTCGCATAATTGCTAATAACATTGATATAAGTTCTGTATTGGATATTAGCAGAGGTCGCATAATTGCTAATAACATTGATATAAGTTCTACATTAGATATTAGCAGAGGTCGCATATTTGCTAACAGGCTTGATGTTAGCGCTATTTATGCACAGACTATTGATGCTAGTAACATTAATATAACTTCAAATATTAATATATCAATCCTATCGGGTTCAGGAGGAATTATTACAATTTCTAACAACTATTTTGTCCATACATTCTTAGAATCAGGAATCTTTACTCCTCCATTATTCGGTACAACAGTTGAAGCATTGATTGTTGGTGGGGGTGGCGCAGGCGCGCCCGGCAGCACTACCATCGGTGGTCTCGGTGGCGGTGGAACAGTATTGTTCACTTCTTCTACTATATCTGATAATACGAATTATCAAGTTACTGTAGGTGCAGGTGGTTCGAAGAATGGTGCTGGTTCCACTCTTAGAAATGGTCAATCTAGTAGTTTTAATGGTGCGGTTGCTGCTGGGGGTGGTGGTGGATTTGTCTCGCCCGGCACCGCCCCCGGCCAGGTTGGCGCAGATGGTACTATAAATAATATATTGGGTACAAGTTATTATTGGGGCGGCGGCGGCGGAAATGGTGGCACGCCGGGCGGGGCGGGCGGGCGCGGCGGCGGTGGCGGTGGAGGAGGAACGGGAGGCAGTCTTGGTGGTGTTGGGGGGTCTGGTTTAAATTTTGGTTTTTCTGGCAGCGTAAGCGGTGCTGGTGGTGACGGTGGCGCAAATACTGGTGGTGGTGGTGGTGGTAGTGGAGGGATTGGAAGCACCTTGGGTGGTAACGGTGGTTCAGGTATTGTTGTCATTCGATATGCAAACACTAGCAATCCTAACACAATCAACCTTTCTAGTATTATTGCTGGTGTTTCCGGTATTGCTAATTATATTAATAGTCTATTAGCAAGAATAAGTCTATTAGAATTAACTGCTATTACAAGAACCGTTGATGTAGTAACGCCTATATCAAATTCAGTAACTATTGATATTGATTTATCAAATAATAATAGTGTTGAGATTCATGCTACAGTTAGATTTTATGGAAGCACTAGTAATTCAAGATTATATGCTGGGTATAACAATGCTTCTGGTTCTCAACTTTTTAGAGATACAGCTATAGAGGTAGCATTACAAAGTGGTGATTCAAATCAAATATATACGTCAGGTAATTCATTTAATACTGGAATGCTTATGTATGATATGAATGTTACTGACTATTATGGAAACACAAATTCCTTAGTATTTAAAATAGTTAGACCATATGATATGCTTGGTCTTGTTGAGGGGGGTTATATGGGACACAGTCTATGGAGTAATATAACTGGACGTTTTCGTGGTGAGTTTTTTGGTAACTATGATGGTAAACCCACTTCACTAAGATTTTTTACTACTTCTAATACAACATTTCAAGCAAGATATAGTATAGTTAGCGATAAAAGACATTAATTGATATACAAATATTTCTATTTACTATTTCTATTTAAAGATTTAATAACTATTTAACTAAAATAGTTATGTTATCTAATGATTGTGGGGACAATAATGTTTTAACAATAAAAACAGTCCAAATTGCGCCATTTCGCATTTTAATGGCTGCATTAAAGGACATTTTGCTAGAAACAAATATTATTTTTACGAAGCAAGGTATTAAAATTATAAATATGGATAAAACACATACAATTTTGGTCCATTTGTTTTTAAAAGCCGAAAATTTTGAATTTTATGAGTGTAAGCATGAAAAAATCATTGTAGGCGTTAATATATTACATTTGTTTAAATTGATTACTGCCATTGATAATGATGACACGCTCACAATCTATATTGAAAATGATGACTATAATGAAGGTATTGTTACAGAATTAGGTTTGAAATTTGAAAATGGAACTATTAAGCAATCTAAAATACAAAAATTAAAGTTAATTGAGCCAGAGCAAGATGAACTAGAAATCCCAAATATTGAGTTTTCGTCTGTTATTAATATGCCCTCTAACGATTTCCAAAAAATTATTAGAGATTTGGCCAATATTTCGGAAAAAATAGAAATAAAATCGGTTGAAAACGAGTTGATTTTCAAATGTGCCGGACAATTTGCCAAAGCGGAAATAAGGCGAAGTGAAAATAATGCAAATATGCAAATGGTTAATAAGCAACACAATAAAATTATTCAAGGCGAATATTCTCTCAAAAATTTAGTTTATTTTATAAAATGTACTAATTTATGTAATCAAATCGAAATTTATTTGGAAAACAATAGGCCATTAATTGTTAAATATAATGTGGCTTCCCTTGGAGAAATCAAATTATGTTTATCACCATTACCATCATCTGGGTCTGGTTAAATTTATTGTTTATTGTTTATGGGCTTTAAATACACATACTTGTTGTTCTATTGGAAAAAAGCTATGAATAGCAAACGGGTCTTTATTAACGGCAAAGTCTAATGACTTAAGAATTTTTTTATCTTTCATCCATATTTTGATAATACAAAAGTTCTTTTTTGGGCTTACTGAAACTCCATTAATGTTATTTAAAATTGCTTCATCTTCAATAAAACTAGCACCAATTATTTTATATACAAAAATTTTGAAAAGTGCCACAATATCATTATTACTTATTTTATAAGAAAAATAGCCGCCATTTATATTGTCCTCTGACTCCCATAATGGTAAAACATCTTCTTTCATAAAAAATAACATGGCTTTTTTTATTAATGCTTCATTCAAATTTTCAACAAATAACACTAGTTCTTGCAAATCAATAAATTGTGTTATTTTTTTATAGCCATTAATAGTCCAATCGTTTTCATTTTGATAATGTATCCAACAAGACCATAAATTGTTTAATTTATGCATATTAATTATATTAATTATATTACTAACTAGATTTTATTATGTTTTTTATATATATATTAAAACTTTTTTAAACTTGATAAAAAAAAGTTTTGACAAAAAGTTGTTTTTAAACTTTAAAAACTTTAAAAACTTTTAAAAAAAGTTTTGACAAATAAAATTGATTATAAGCTAATAAATTATTATTAGTTTATTAGTTTATAATTAGAACAAAGTTATAATTATATGAACAATGAAAGTATGACTTTCAACGCTATGCCTTATGACATTATAATGCATATTATAAACATTGTAAAATGTGATACTAAATCCTTAAGTAATTTAAAACAAACATCTATTACAATGAATAGAGAGATTACAAGCTTTACAGTCGCTAGGCAAATGTTGTTAACAAAACTAGGGGGTTATGAAGACCTTTTTAAGTGTGTAAATGTGGATTGTTATGAAGATACGTATGATATCTTTACATATTTACATAATTATGGTTATAGGCGTTATATTCATAAGTGGCAAGAAGCACTAAATAAAACCACAATAGTAGTAAATGCTAAATCATATGAAATTAAACATCCATATTGTTGTGAATGTTTAAAAAAACATGTATTAGTAGGAACTAGAGAGAATGTAATACATAATTATGATTTAGATAGTCAAGTAAATATTGTTTATATTTGAAATATTGATTCTTTATATTGTTTTTTTAATTGTTTTTTTTAATTGTTTTAATTGTTTTAATTGTTTTAATTGTTGTGCTAAGTTCGTGCAACACAAGTGCCTGTTGCTGGGTCTCTTATTGTTCCGTTTTGGCAAGCACGAACGCATTGTCCTGTTGAGTCTCGTTCTTTTCCTGGAGCACATAATTCATAACATGTTAACCCTGTTCGCGCTTTAAATTTTGCAGGAGTTTCATTTGCTGGACATACTTCATTATTTTGTGCTGAGCGACCACCACTCAATATGCTTTGTGCGACTGCTTTATTTCGTGCTTCTTGTAGATTATTTAAATTATAATAATCATAACTTGTACTATTTGCACTTGTACTATTTGCACTTTTATTAGTTTCATTCCAAGTATCTTGTTCAACTGCTGATAATTTATTCCATAGTTTTTCTATTTCGTTAGTTATTTTAGTATTATCAACAACCGGATTTGTTCCATATAATTGCGTTTTAACACTATTATATTTATTTTCTTTAAACTTTAAAAAGCCATTTAGCTTATAAGTTCTATCATATTTATCTTCATATTTTTCATAATCTCCTGATATAGTACGTGCACTAGCTAATGAAATAGTAGTGCCACTACCAAAAGGAGACATTGGTAAGTTCAAAAATGAATTATTTATTGTGGGTATTCCTTCGTAACCGGCAGCAATATAATTATTATATAGAGCATTATTATTTCGTAAACTATTTGAAAATATAGCATTATACAGTCTTGAATTTACAATGTCTTTAACAAATGATTGTTCTGCTAATCTATTTACTATGCTATTAACAATAAAATATTTTGTTGGATTTTTTGATAAATCATAAGTGTTGCGCGATAAATCAAAAGTAAGGTCTATTTTGTCATAAAACTCTTTGCGGAGACTGTCTCTATCTATTCTATTTTCATTTCTAAATTTATCATATAAATAGGAATAACGCTGTTGATTTAATAATTCGGTGTCTGTCAAATCAAATTTATTCAAACTAACGTCACGAGCACTGTTTAAATTCTTTCTTAAATCTTTTTTATCGGGATCTAATCCAAACACTCGCAATAATAAAGTAGATATTAACGTCATCATTATTATAGGAATAAAAACTAGAATCCAAGCAATTACAATGTATCCTAAATCACACAAAATATTTAGTATTAGTGTAAATATTATCATAACTATAAATTTTAAAAAAGCACTATTAAAAACACCGGCATATATGTCAATAAATATTTGAATTAGCGAAAACCCTATATACACAAGTGATGGTCCACAAATTCCTGCTACTAACATTATAATATTATAGTAATATAATATTATAATAGAAATTTCACTTTTTATTCAATAGGTCAATTAATATATTCAATTTGTCAATTGTATTTTTACAACTAGTTAACTCTTTTTCTAAGACTATAAGTTTATTATCTTTTTCTTGGTCTAATTGTTTAGTAACATCACTATGAGTCGGAGTATGAGTCTGCATTTGCGTCTGCGTCTGAGCATGAGATATTTCAACCATAAATTCTTCTTTTTGTTTTTTACAACTTACCAATTCAGCTTCTAATTTACTTATAATAGTATTTTTCTCTTGTATAACTTTTGAAAATCGTTGCGTTTCTTCTTCTAATTGTATTTTATATTTATTTGAATTATTGTTTGAATTATTGTTTTCAAAATCTTCCACTTTATTTTCTAATCTAACTATTGTTGAATCTTTTTCTTGTAATAAACCAACAAAATGTTGCAATTGTTCTTGTTGTTTTCGCATTATATCAACCACTTGTTCATTATTTAATGGTATTTGTTTACCATCTTGGTTTAAAATAATTTGACCTTGTGTGTTTTGTTGTTCTAAAGCCATTTTTCTGCGCTCTTCATCTATTTCTTTAATTTGTTGTATTACATCTGGTTTATTTATTGGATCGCCTGGGTAATAATTTTTCAATAAACCGTCTAATTTCTCTGTATAAAACTCCTTAAAATCTTTATCTTTTATAAATTCATCTACTGTGCGATCCGAAGTTTTTTGATAGTTGTTTTCACCGCTTTCTAACAATCTTTTTTTATCAAAAGTATTATGAATATGTGAAAATACTAAGATTGTTTTTTTTGGTTCTAATTGAACAAATGGGACACTATAATCTTTTAAAAATGCTTTTTCTTCTGCTAAAGCAGCATTATCATCATATTTATGGTCTTTTAATAATTCGCGCTTAAAAGCAAATGTTCCTGCTGTAGCATGTGATGGACTATATGGTCCAAACTGAAACATTTTTTGTATATGTTTAAACCAAATATAAATTTCGCTTGCTCCAGCACATAATGCATTTGGGTGTGTTAGTAACATATTAACAGCATGTGATACCCGTTCCGGTGGATAATAATCATCATCATCCATATATACTAATATATCGCCTTTGGATTTGGCATGCATAATATTTCTTTTTTTACCTAGTGGCATTTTCTCATTGTAATAATAATATTTTACTTGTTCAATGTTACATACTAAATCTTCTATTTTATCCGTTCCATCATCTATAATAATCCACTCCATTTTATCTTTTGGATAATCTTGATGATTAAAACATTTAATTGTATATTCCCAGAATGGGCGTCTATTAAAGGTTGGAGTGCATATACTTACAAACGGCAATTCGGATAGTTTTTTCTCTCTGTTTTTTTTTCCCATTTAATAATATTATATTTTAAGTATTGGTTTTAAATGAAAATTATATATTATTATATTTTTAATCAATATTTTTAATCAATATTTTTAAGTATTGGTTTTTAAGTATTGGTTTTTAAATATATCTTAAATACCTATAGCAATTATTAATTGGTACAATATTATTAAAGCTAATAATCCTCCAATAACTCCAACACTTGTGGGGTGTAAAACATTTACGCTAGCAACTACTACAATAATACAAAATAATATTGTTAGTATATTACCATGACTCTTAATAATTTTGAATAATTTAGAATAATCGCTAAATGGAACATAAAAAAAACCAATAATTACATATAAATGTAAATATAATAAGGCAATCATATTTCCAAATAAACTAAATGCCAATGAATACATTGCTATCATAAGTATAAAACCAATCCATAGTAAATTCATAAAAGGAATAAAAAAGCATAAAAAGAGTAGAAATGCTATGCTACCAACCCATGTATATATGCGTAATTGCGGAAAAATAAAACCCCACAATATAGCAAACAAAAATGTACTAGCTGTCCATCCCGATTTACATGCTTCATTCACTTCATTACATGTTACATCTAATGAGAAAAAAAGATTAAATAGTTGCACTGGGTTGTTATAAAATGAACTAATATACCAATATATTTTCTTTCCAAAATCGATGTTTTTTAGTTCATCATCGTCCTCATCCTTGCATTTGTAAAAATTTTTAAAATTAAATAAGTTTACTAAACTGTGCCAAACAGTTTCATTATACCAACCTATTGTTATTTTAGACCTTCGTATTGGAAAAAACCAGTCTAATATATGCTCATCTTTTATGTAAAAGTTCTCATCTTGGTCATGGTCATCATCGGTATAGTCAAAAAAGTCTTCAGCATCACCAGGACATAACCTACTTTTAAATTGAAAAAATCTTCTTACAATAAAGTACCAATCCCACATTTTAGACAACCGTTCTCCTATATCTGCTACTTGTTCTTCTTTTGTCTTTTCCGAGAATGGTTTTGTATCGGTGTTTGTTGCGGTTTTGCGTTTTTTATATTTGTCGTATGAATCTCTCCTATATCCAACAAATGATATTAATGACATTATTAGACCCAATAAACTTGGAATCCAGATTGTTATTGTCATTATGAAAAATAGTAAAAATAAACTTGAAGCATTCATATATGGTAACCCCCCTACAAATTTATCTGCTATATTACCATATAAACCCATAAAAATCATTATAAACACTACTCCTGCTATAAATCTCTTAATTTTGCTATTATCAGAAGTAAAAATATCAGAAAATAAATATTTGGATATTTCAACTAATCCTTTCATGCATATTCTTGAAAATATTATGCAATAAAAAAATCCTAATAATAATGATCTTGCTGGTATTTTAACAAGTTCTGCTAGACTAAAGTTTTTTCTAGTACTAGGATCTTGTTTTTCTTCTGGATTATTTAAAGCTGTAATTAAGTTATATGGAAATGTATCATACCAATCTAGACCAGTTGAGCTGCTTTGTGGTTTGTATTGTTCACATGTGTCTTGTATGCGTGGTTTCTTAGGTTTTCTCCTGAGCTGCGTATCACTATCTATAGAATACGGTGAATCAGACAAAACTGTTTTTATAGAATTAGTAGCACAATTACCGTAAACAATCCAATATTCGTAACATGCTGCTACTAATACCATAGTTATTAAAATAGCAATGTCTTTAGTAATTTTGCCTAATATATCCATAATATTAAGCTTCTTTTTTCGTATTGGCGTTGTGTAACATATTTTGCGTTCTCCTTCGCTCGGATTAGATTCATCTTTGTATCGCAGTCCCATATAATAATTATTTTCTTCAGAAGCATCAACATTTGCAACATCTGTACAATTTGCACCACTACTATCTAAAACACAACATCCACTTGTATTTTCTAAAAATTGGTTAGTTTCAAACATAGTAGGTGCGCATATTTTTTTATCACTAATGTTTGTTACTACTGGTTCACCTCGTAAACTTGTATATGAAACATCTGTCGCTGTTTTAGGACAACCGTCATTTTTTACGCCCTGTAATAAGGCACTATCACTAAAAATTGGATCAAGCGGCATAAATACTAATATAACATATTATAATATTTTGAAAATACTTAAACATATTTATTATTTAATAAATAGCATCAGTGAAAATAGTATGAGTGAAGATAGTTATTATTATAAATTTGATACAATGGACAAATATCTTGATTTTAAAGATGTATTGATTCTTCCTAAAAAATCTAATTTGAATAGTAGAAAAGATGTTAGTTTGGAAAGGACTATTTTTTTTCAAAATGGTCTATCATGGACAGGTATTCCTATTGTTGCTGCAAACATGACAACTATTGGAACATTAGATGTCTATAAAGTATTAAGCTCTTATAAAATTATTACTGCACTTCATAAATTTCATAAGCTACAAGACTTATTAGATTATAATAAAGACAATAGTAATTGTGTATTAAATCCCGATTATTTTATGATTTCTACAGGAATAAGCAGTAGCGATTATAAAAATTTAACACATATTTTAGATAATTTTGAGTGTAAATTTATATGTATTGATATAGCAAATGGCTACATTTCTAACTTTAGTAAATTTTGTAAGCAGCTAAGAAGCAAGTATCCAGAAAAGATTATTTTGGCAGGTAATATATGCACATCTGAAGGAATAGACTTATTAAGTGATGCAAAAATAGATATTCATAAAATTGGTATTGGTGGTGGCAGTGCATGTACTACTCGAATTCAAACTGGAATTGGTATGCCACAACTTAGTTGTATTTTAGAATGCGTTCAAGCGTGTAAAGAGAGTAATCGCGCTAACTTTCTCATAAACTATGAGTATGACCAACATAAAGAAAACAAATCCTTTGTGTTAAGTGATGGTGGTATTAGTTGTCCTGGTGATTTAGCAAAAGCGTTTAGTGCTGGAGCCGATTTTGTAATGATTGGTGGTGAATTTGCTGGTCACGACGAGAACCCTGGTCAAATTGTTATTGATGAAAAAACGGGTAATAAATATAAGTTATTTTATGGTATGAGTTCAACTTATGCTATGAAAAATAATTATGCGGCAAATAATAATACTAATTATAGAAGTTCCGAAGGACGTGAACTCAAAGTTCTTTATAAAGGCGCACTAAAAAATACTATTGAAAACTATTTGGGAGGACTAAGAAGCACATGTACTTATACAAATAGTGCTAATTTAGAAGAGTTGGCATCTAATACTAAATTTATTTGTGTTAATAACCAATACAATTCACATTTATTATAAGATTATAAGATTGTAAGATTATGAAGAAAAAAATTGAAATCTACTACTTAAATAAATAAGTAGTAAATTATTAACCAAACATAATAACAATGAACACTTCACAATTTACTTTAGCTAACTATTTTAATACATTAGAATATAGTATTAAAACTATTTTATTGCGTCATCAAAATGTGGCATTAACATATGACATTTTAGATACCAAAAATTCTAAAATTCATAAATTATTAGTATTAAAAGAAAAACAAAGACAAATGAAGATTGGTGAAATTTGGCAAGAAGTTTTGGGAAATTATGATGGCTTTATTAACTTAAAAGTTGGCCACGAAACAGGGCTTGACATTTTATGTCATACTAAAAAAATTGCAATTGAACTTAAAAATAGAACAAATACGGATAATTCATCCTCTAAAAAATCAAATCTTGATAAGTTAGCAAAATTCAAGAAAAATAATCCCGACTATGTTTGTATTTATGCAAATATAAACGCGGAGAATGAAGAAAAAACATTGAGTGGTTCTATTAAAAAAATAGAACATGATGGGCAAGAATTAGAACATCATATTGGATATGCTTTTCTAAAATATATTTTAAATGATAATACAGATGTAATAATTGAGTTTGTCAAAACAACTATTGATAAATATATATGATAATAAATGTATATGATAATAAATATATATGATAATAAATATATATGATGATAAATATATATGATTATAATAGTTTTAATAATGCTTCACCCATGTGTTTTGCTAATTCAACAGGTACAGCATTTCCAATTTGTTTATATTGAGAATTTAGTGTTCCAATAAATTCATAACTATCATCAAATGTTTGTATTCTTGCATATTCACGCAATGTCAATGGTCTCTCTTCCAATGGATGGCATCGCTCTGTTTGTTTTTGTGACGGTGTACACAACAATGTAAGTGATGGTTTTTCCATAGATAAACGATATAATATTCCTCTTTTTCCTCCACCAGAATTATAACTATTTCCTAAATATTCTTTTTGTAAATTAGCGGGTAAATTAATCCAACACCCTCCTTGAGGTATCATTTTAAATAATCTTATTTTATCTTCATTATATTTTGCTCCATTTGAGTATGGCACATTATATAACACATCTTTTAATACTTTTTTTCTTTGACTTTCATTTGGAAAGTTAAAAGTATGTATTATTGTTTTTAATACACCTACAATAAATATTCTTTCTCTTTTTTGTGGAACATCATATTTAGAAGCATCTAAACATTTATAACTAATATTGTAAAGCCTGGTTGCATTTAAAGTTTCTAATACTTTTTCAATTGTCTTACCATGGTCGTGTGTTGCCAATCCTTTTACGTTTTCTATCATAAATAATTTTGGTTTTATTAAAATTAAAATTTCAATAAATTTCATCATTAAATCACCCCTTGGATCATCCAAGCCTTTTCTTAATCCTGCTTGCGAAAAAGATTGACATGGTACACCTCCTGTTAATAAATCTACTTTGTTAACATATTGCGTATAATCTATTTTATCCATTGACTCACATACTACATTTGCATGTGGATGATTATGTTTCAATGTTTTGCAACAGTCGCTGTTATTATCATTCAGTAAAATTGGTGTAAATCCGGCTTTAATCAATCCACTACTTAACCCACCTCCGCCAGCACATACTTCAATAAAATTATATGCTTGTGTGTTTTGTATTTCTTTTTTTGAATTGTCTTCCTCTATTGTTTGTTTTGAATTAATAAGTTCAATTAATTGTGATTTATTTTTTGAAGCATACCTAGTAATTCCTAGTTCTTCACATTTTGCTAAAAGTTCTTGTTTTAATAGTTTAGTTAACTCCATAGTATATATAATATTTGTGTTATAATATATATACTAATAAACACTATTTATTTCAATTTTAAACTTTATTTTTTACTTGTTCGTTTAAATGTTCTTCCTACGCTTTTTAGCATAGAAATTGATGCATTTTTTGTTGAATTAAATGCTGATTTAAATGCCGATGTTCTCATATTAGCAATCATGGTCTTATAATTTTCTTTCATAGAATCATAATCACTTCTAATCATAGAGACATATGCTTTATCTTGAATGGTCGCGTTTTTTAACATAATTGGTTTATCATTTATACCAAAACTATACAAGGTAGAGTTTGAAGAACTTGAAGATTTTGAAGAGAGCGCTTCATAGTCTTCTTCTTTTGACCCATTAATCTTACTAAATTCTTCAAAAGTCATTGCTTTTAGCTTATTTATTAACGTAGACTCAACCAAAGTTTCCAATATATATTCTAGTTTTGGGGATAGTCCACGTGCTTTTCTTGCATTTGAATTTGAACTCTTATTCCGTCGTCTTTGGCCACCTACAAATGTGGGGTCAACGTCACCATAATACTCAATAAGTGTTTCCATCTCCATTTCTCCTGAATCTTTTAGTTTTTGCTGTAGCTTATCAAGCTCGCTTGTGTTTATATCTTCTCTTTTCAAATCTATTAAAAAGAACCCCATTAGTCCAATTATATAATCTTTGGCCTCAACATCTTTAACATAATTATATAGTGCGTCTCGCTTTTCTCTATACATTTGTTGAGGTAGTGGCCTTGTTTCAGCCTCTAATTGGGCAACACGTTCTTGGGTTATATAATTGTTTTCTATAATTAATAATGGAAATACTTCAACAACCGCATCATAAATGTCTTGTAATGATTTTATTGCTCCACTATCTATTTTCTTTTTAATATATACATCGCCCTTTTTCCGCATTAATGCACTAACATTATAGTCTAAATCGAATCCAATATCTGTTTCTTCGTTTTCGGGTAAAATTGAATATGGTTTTAATACATTTATGAATGTATGCATAATATATTTATTATGTATTTTTTCGCTGCTAAATGAGTTATTAAACTCTTTAATATAATCTAATGTGATTTTATTATCTTTTATTTTAGGATTTGTTGGATTATAATGTATAATTTTATTAAATAACGTGGGGTCTCTTGATAATTCACGCAATTCGTTTTCATTTTTTTTTAATAACATCAAATATGCTTCCATCGCCTGTGAATGGACTGTTATCCATCGTTCAACCATACCCAGCGTACAACTTGGTGATCCCTTTCCGTGCGCATTAAATATTTCATTAAAATAATATTGTATAAAATTATGTATATATAAATCGGTATTTAGAATTAAAAATGCTATTGATAATGTGACTAATTGTAAGAAACACCAATTTCCGTTTAAGCTTGGTTTAAACATAACTAAATGCATCATAAACTCGTCACTAAATGCGCGAACTAAATTAGCTAACATAAGCGTTTTTTCGGCTTCACTATAATTTAATTTGAACGAAATATAATTCGTTAATGCAATTGGAAAATTCTTTTTAATATAAATTATTATACTATCATCTGTTAAATTTGTTTGTGTCTGTAATATTTTACTATAGTTAGTTTTTAATTTATCTAGAAAATCAATAATTGTTTCGCCCGTTTCACTAATAACAACTTTTTCAGCATATTTAGTTAGTCCTCCGTGCGAACTAATTAAAAGCGCTTTCATAGCGTTACTAAATTGCCTGTATGAGGCTGGTGGTATACCACTATCTTCAAATGCTTTAAATAATTTGTCTTTATTATCAATAATATATTTAATGCGCGCATGAGTTTCGTTAGCGGCTTGTTGAATTTCGGAAAATTCAATTTCGCGACCTGTATCATTATTTTTACTACCTTGTATATAGAGTGTTCCATTAGGTCTTTGAAGTTGATATGGAACAAGCTCTATACCTGTCGTGTTTTGAAATGATGTATTAGCATTTGCAACACAGTTTCTAAAATCGGCAGCTCCTATGTTTGCTGCCTCAAAAATAGTTCCGACTATATTAGTTCCTTTAAAGTTAGCATTTAACAATTTTACATTTGTAAAATTTACGGCTGTTAAATCTGGATTATTTTTATAGTTTTTTTTAACTTGTGTAAAATCAAAGGTTTCAAAGCCAATAGCACTTTGAAAATTACAATTTTTTATGTTACTATTAAACATACTAACCGCCGGAGCAATAACAATAACAAGAATTTGTGACACAGGAGTATCTGGTTCTCTCATTATAAAAAAATCATATGGCTTAATATTGTAGGCTGGATTTCTAAAATTTAAAACGTTAATATTTAAAGCATTATATTCACTATATTTCATAATAGCATAGTTTCCATTGGTATTCCATTTAGAATAAGCAAGATTTTTTTTATTAGCAAGTTTAGCACCCTTAAATTCTTGTTGAAACAATGCAAACCCATCTGGATTTATTTCATTACATAAGTTTTTAAATGCCTGTGTTTTATTTTCTCCATAATAACGTTCGCTTGGCGACGAGGTCATTGACTGAACTATAAATACATGACCAAACCAGTTAAATTTATTAACTATTAAAGTATGATTTGGAAGCTGTCGCGCATTAAATTTTGTTCCTTCTAAATCACAATTATCAAAATTTACTCCATACAAATTACAATCTATAAATATATTATTTCTTAGATTCATTAGTTTGGTGTCGCTTTTAGCATCTTTTGAATATAATGAATCAAAATTGAACTTAAATAATGAAAAGTGACATTCTCTGAATGTGCTATTATTAATAATAGTACTATTATCAAATATTACTGTTTCTTTGTATTCATATTCGGGAATAGGACTAAAACGCACAACATTAAAAGTACATTCTAATAGCTTACAATTTCTAAATCTTAAGGTGCCTTTTGCACACAAGATTGTTGCGCGAAATGTTGTATTATTGAAAGTGCAGTCTTCAAAAGAACTAAACACAAATTGACAGTCAATAAAGTAAACATTGTTAAAGGTGCATTTTTTAAAATAATAATTACTAAATTTTTCTTTTATAAATGTATTTGATTCAAACCTACAATTTAAGAACATCATATATCTCCTACCCGGCATCATAAGTTTATCACTATTTATACCTGTTTGATCAAATTTACAATTTTCAAACACTATTTCGGCAGGATATGTTATTGTTATAATAGGAGTGAATAGTGTTCCGTCAGGATTTACTTTTGAAGACTGTGTGCTACCAGATGGTGTAAAATCAGCTAAATTATAAAAATGCATATTATATTTGCTATGCGCTATAGACGCATTATATTTATACTGCAGCGGACCATAACTCCTATCGTGAAAAATCTCGCCTTTAAAAAAATTACAATTTTTAAAGGTAGGTAGCTTATTATTAATTTCCATATTTTTTCTATCAAAAAAGTCAACTGGTCCAAACTTAATATTGAAAAATTCGCAATCTATAAATTGTGATTCAATTAAACTAGCATGACTAAAATATAATTCGTAATCGCTGTTACCAAATCTTTTTTTTATTGTCATATAATCTCTCGAGCGTTCGTGCATTGGATGACCGACATAACTGAGAAATTTGCTTTGTTTAAATATTATACCATCAAAGTTTGTTGATTTAAAGCTAGTATTTACAAATACACAACCTACAATTTCTTGTATTATAGACTTAAGTTCTGATGATTCTGAATAGCCCAACTGTTTATTACCAAATTTACAAAAATAAAAATATAAATTACTGAGTTTTTGTGGTGTTCCATGGCTTACCAATAAATCGCTAATTTGTTTTCTATATACATCTTTTTTTGTTAGTCCTTCACACATTAACTCTGATATGTCTTTATTATAGTGAACAAAGTCAAGTTTAGCTCTATATGCTTGAGCTATTTTAGTTGATGCTAAATTTTTTTTTGTAAATCTTGATTTATAGGCTTTTGATATTACCGTAGTTGCAGCATCTAATTTTGCTTTTCTTGATTTATAGGCTCGTGCTATTGTATTTGCTGCACGTGTTTCTACAAATTTTTGTATTTCTTTATTTCTTTTATATGCTTCCCTAAAGCATACTGCCTCAATAAGATCTGTTTTAACTATAGCAAAAATTCTATCTACTAAATGAGCCATATGTGATTTAATAAATTGAGTGCCTTCTGCTACTCGTGATATTGGACTTTTGCTTTTTACTTTTTGTGTTTTAGCTCTATTTGACGTTGGAGAATGAAATTTCATAGTTACTGGCATATTTTATGTATATTATTATATGATTTTATAATAATATTAAATATTAGAAATAATATAAACATTATATTTATTAAACTATAGTTTATAAACTATAAATTATAAACTATAAATTATAAATTATAAACTATAAACTATAAACTATAAACTATAAACTATAAACTACATTATTTAGAATATTATTATAAATAATATTAACTATGTTAAATATTTAACATACTATTTTACATTATTAAAATAGTTTATAAAATTGTTTATAAAATATTACTATAGAATAATAGTGTATTATTATGAAAATTAGTAATAATACAAGAAATTATATTAAAATTGCTTTTTTAATACTTATACTAATGTCATGTTTTTATGTATATTATTTATTGAATAATGAGTTCTATATTAGTGAAGGTTTTACTGGAAACACGGATTGCTCTGATTGCAAAGTCAAACCAAGTTCAGGAAATTGTATTCCAATATATGATATTAGTTATAAAATAGTTCCACGAAATACAGCTGCAAATAGTCTTACACTAGATAAAATAACAATTTCTTACGAACTAACACCATTTGTATTTTGTGAATGGCAACCCAATCCATCATGTATTAGCAATAATTTACCAAATATAGAAGAACGACTTGGATATACAAGTAGTCAAATACAAAACGCACAACTGCAAATGAGTGACATATCTTGTTGTTCTAATTCTAATAGTAGTTTTTATGGTGACAATACTGTTACTTATGAAACTATAGCACGCAATAGTGTTAATGCAAATATATGCTCTACATTAGATAATTATATGGATACTACCTTTAACCAAAACCGTGGAGTTAATTTTGATGCAACAAACTTTACTAATTTACAACAACTGGAAACAAATTTTAATTATAGGTTAGTAAAGAGTTTATGTAGTGATTTATCAAATAATAATTATAAACCTGGTCTATTATTTAAAAAGAACGATAGTAGTACAAATATTTTTTCTACACCTAACATTTTACCTAAAGATTTAATAGATTTTATTATGAACTCAAATTTTGCAACCAAATTACCACTTGTTAATGCTACTTCTGGTTTAAGATTAAATGATATATCATATGCTCAACATTTAGAAGCAAGAAATAAAATAAACACTAACCTACAACTCTTTGAATATTTAAATGACCAATTGGCTAGTAGACAAATAAATTTAACGCGGCCTATTATTTATGATGATTTAACAACCTTAGAAAAAGCGCGTTTCAATCAAGCAAAAAACGAATTGAAGACATTATTTACAACTTATAATATTCCTTCCTTCAGTTATTTAGATATAAATTATAACCTTTTAACCAAAAATTCTAGTAATACACCTACTTCTTATTTATTAAATTCTGACCAATTTTTTAATTGTTTTGGAAGAATAGGGCAAGATAATAGTGGAGTGTTTTCAGCCAGTGATTTATTAGATTTAAGCATTAATGATTACTTTGGAACTGGAAGAGATTCTTCTTATAATGCGTTTGGTTCTGAACCATCTACTTCCTACCCAAGTAACAATGATTTGGAAATGGAATTGAAACGTTTAGAAAGTATACCTTCCTCTGGAAATGCTCCTGTAAGTGTTATTAATACGTACTTAAATGCTATTAATAGCTTTTATGAAAAACAGATTCAAAATCTTACAGGTCCTCGTGACCATGTTTTTAATCAAGAATTAGTATTTGACAATAATACTTTAGAAACAGCAACTCCTACTTTTTTCACTTATGAAAACGAGGCAAATAATACTTATGAATGCCAACAAAGTGTTACCGGCAATACTCTATTTCAAGATTGTGGACCTGCCGCGTATGTTGGATTTCAAAGTTTTTAATTTTTGTTATTATTTTATTATTATTTTATTATTTTATTATTATTTTATTATTTTATATATTACAAAATAATAATTTTATAATATATATATATAAATATGGCATCCGAAAAGATAATTGAACCTGATAATCTTGATTATAATATACCAAGACTATTACCACCTCCTGATAAAAATATGTATAAACGAAAAAGCAATAAAAATTTGCCGCTACCAAAATTATTACCACCTCCTAATAAAAATATGTATAAACGAAAAAGCAATAAAGATTTGCCACTACCAATGCGATTACCTCCACCTTTAAAACTATCTACAAAGAAAAAATCAGCAAAATCGTCCTTTTTAGCTTCGCTTCCTGCAACATATAATAATACAAATGGTTTATTAACTACAAATATATTTCCAACAGCTAAGACCATGAGGACACCTTCGCCAAAATTTCCACGAATGATAATAAAATCCAATAAAAAAAAAACAATGAACAAAAGATGTAAACGTGGAACAAGGCGGAATAAAATAACTAATCTTTGTGTACCAAATGAATATTACATGAAAAAGATGTATACTAGGAGAGAATATAAACGTTGTCCAAATGGAGAACGTAGAAATCCATATAACTTAAAATGTGAAAAAAGAGAATTATTTACGCGTAACTATGTTTAATAGTTTATAGTTTATAGTTTATAGTTTATAGTTAATAGTTAATATAAATAATTATATAAAAATAATAATAATAAAATAGTAGATGGAACCATTAAATTTTTATAGCAACATTAATGCTATTAAAAAAGTAGTTGTTAATTATATTACCAATTTAAATAGTCTTAATTCATTCAAATATTTATATGTTTACGGCGATAATGGTATTGGTAAAACTACAATTATTAAAACCATTATAGCTGGGCTTAATTATAATATTAACTATATTGATTGTAATTGTAACAAATTAAGTATTGATGAGTTGTTTAATATATATACAAACAGGGATGTATATTCATTGTTTTTAAATAATGTAAAAAGCAATGCTATTATATTAGATAATATAGGTTATTATTTATATAATGATAAAAGTTATTTAACAAATTTAATTAAGTTATTAAAAAAAAATATTAAAACCAAATACAACAAATTTATACCTTTTATTATAATCAACAATAATCAAGAAGATAAAAAATATAGTGAGCTAGCCAAATTATCCTATAATTTGAAAATACATCCACCTAGCAATTTAGAATTAGAAATTATTATTAAAAAGCAATTTCCAAATATATTAGATTTACCTAATAATAATTGCATTATTAATAATATACTTAGCTATTTAAATAACAAATATTATAAGTTAAATAATTTAAAATATTATTATACTCACAACATTATTCAAGTAAAATTTGATAATAGTTATAATTATAGTTATAATTCTATTAAAAATAATAATACTAATATTAAACTATTAACAAAAAATTTTTTGGAATACAGTTATTCTTTAAATAATTTAGATATTATTAATTTTTTTGATAGAACAAGTTTGACATTATTACTACATGAAAATATTATTAAGCTATTTTCAAGCAGCCTTACATTACAAGATTTAAAAATATATAAAGAAATATTGAAAAATTATATATTTTGTGATTGTATTGATAAAAATATATTTTTATATCAAATATGGCAGCTAAATGATATTGTTTATATTATTAAAATATATTTTAATAATCTTATTTTACACAAGCATAAATTATTAAAATCTATAAATCAAAATGACATTATTTTTACAAAAATACTCACTAAATATAGCAGTGAGTACAACAATTATAATTTTATTTTTAATAGCACTCAAAAATATAGTCTAAATAAAAAAAATTTATTTTTATATATTTATTCAAAACAAAATCACAATGATGACTATGAAGAACTAACTGAAACATTTAGTAATGAAGATGATGAATCCAAATTATTAAACAATAGAATTATAAAATTAATATCACAATATACAAATTATTCGCTCTCTAATTCTTCTAAATTTTTACAAGTAAATGATGATACTATAGGTGACGAATTTTTCCATTAACTAGTGTTCCAAGACATTTTCCAATATCTTCATTTGGTAAATACTCGTATATTTCATTGTTTAATTCATTTTTATAATACTTTTTCTTGTCAATAGTAATTAAAACTACCTCTTCTCCCTCTTCTTCTTCTGCTTCTTCTGCTTCTTCTGCTTCTGCTTCTTCTGCTTCTTCTTTTGCTTCGCTTACCTTTTCTTCCTCTGCTTCTGGTTTATCTTCTTTTGCTTCGCTTACCTTTTCTTCTTCTTCTTCTTCTTCTTCTTCTTCTTCTTCTTCTTCTTCTTCTTCTTCTTCTTCTTCTTCTTCTTCTTCTTCTGGTTCATCTTCTTCTTCTTCTTCTTCTTTTGCTTTTGCTTCGCTTACGCTTACCTCTGTTTTATTGTCTTCAGGTTTAACAATTACATTGTTTTTTAAATAATTTAGTTCAATAATTTTTACATTATTAACAGTATTATTAGTATTATTAATAGTATTGTTTTCTAATTCCATAACATTTAATGAAATATTAGTACTAGCCTCATTCAATAATTGAAATTTGTCTTGCAATTCTTTATGTTGTTGCAATAAATTATTATAGTTTGCTAACAGTTCTGTATATTCTGGTAATTTAAATAATATTGTTTTTAAATGTTGCAATAAATCATTATTTTTTTTATTTTGCTCTACATATAAAGAGAGATTAGTTTTAAGAGAATTAGTAATATCACTTGATAATTTAATAATTAGTTTATCAAAGTCTGTATTCATTATACACTATATAAGTGTAAATATTTTAAATATATTTAATATATATTTAAAACAATTTTTTTATAAAATAATATTTTATTATTTTACATTTATTTTATATGCTTTTTTATTAATATTTTTATTATTCAATATATAGTCCTCGTTTTCATCATATAATTCTGGAAGTAATTTTGCCAATGGCTTATCAACAAGCAGTAATAATCTCTCATTTTTCAATAACTTTCTATATTCTTGTATATTTAAATTGCCATAATATTTTTCCAACATATAAAATGGAGAAGGTGCACATTTTATATTTTTCTCATAATTATATATTTTACAATATATATTATTTAATAAATAATATCTCTCAAATTTTTTTGAAGAATCAACATTTTCATTCATTAAAAAAGAGGCTGCACATTCTGGACTACAAAAATTTCCATAACAATGATATACTTCTTTAAGTTCGTATTTTGGTATCATTATTGGTTCATTATCAAAATCATATGTACACCAAAAGCAGGCGCACTTTTTAGTAATATTGTTGCTTTTTAGTTGCTTTGATAAATCTTGGAGCTTTTTATATATATTTTTATTATCTGTTACATTATCATTTAATAGTTTTTTATCACATGAAAAAAAGCTTGAATTAATATTAGTATTTGCATTTGCATTAGTATTTGCATTAGTATTTGCATTAGTATTTGCATTAACATTAACATTTGCATTTGCATTTGCATTTGCATTAACATTTGCATTAACATTTGCATTAGTATTTGATTGTGCTAACATTATTTTATCATAATATAATGCTTTATTAGAACAATTAGTGTCATCATCAATAATATTAGTATCTATTGATTCACTATTTAGTGCATCAATTACATTAAAATTATAATTAGTGTTGTCAAATTCTGTTATATTATCAACATTTGGATTATACTTTAATTCATTACTGGTTATTTCGTTTAATTTACAATTTAAATGTAAAATTATATTTGGTTTTTGATTTATTTCAACTATTTCTTTTTTCTCTTCTATTAGCTTACCGCCTTTTGGTTTTCGGCCGCGCTTTTTATGAACAACATTATTAGAACTATCCGTAATATTATCATTTGCAACTTCATTTAAACTGTTGCTTATAGTTGCTATATTTTCTATAGTTGCTATATTATTTGACAAGTCTAATAGTTTTAAATTTTCATAGTAAGATTTTGGTCTGCGTCCCTTTTTTTTTGCTATCATTTTATTTATATTTAGATTTAATGATTTATAATTTAAATTGTTTTAATTTATTATTTAAATATAACTTAAAACAATAATATAACAATAGAAACGTTATTTTATTTTTTACGCTATGACTAGTAATAGTAATAGTAATAGTAATAATATTCCCAATATTAACTGGAATGAAAAATATCGCCCAAACACTATTGCTTCTATTATATTAAGTAAATATAACAAATTATTAATAGATAATATACTAAGTAAAAATTATTTTCCAAATTTACTCTTATATGGTCCTCCGGGAACAGGAAAAACAACAACTGTTATAAATTTAATTGAAACATATTTGAATAAATATTATGTATATAATAGAAAGCAAGTTATTCACCTTAATGCATCTGATGAACGAGGTATTGAAATAATTAGAACAAATTTACATAGTTTTGTTGTATCTGACAACTTATTTTTCGAAGGACCAAAATTCATTATTTTAGATGAAGTAGACTATATGACAAAAACAGCACAAATAGCTTTAAAATATTTAATTGAATATTACAGCAATTATAATGTGCGTTATTGTTTAATTTGTAATTATATTACAAAAATAGACAGCAATCTACAAAGCTATTTTTGCAAACTGAAATTTAATTGTATTCCACTAACATATATATATAATTTTTTAAATACTATATGCATAAACGAGAAGTTAGTAGTCACTTCCGACTATTTAAATTATATTATATACTTGTACAATAATGATATACGGTCTATGATTAACCATTTACAACTACATCATATAAATAGTTTCATATATAATAATACTATATATGAACAATTATATAATGTAAATAACACTAGCGACTATAAGACGTATTTAAAAAAGTTTACTTATTTTGAGAAAAAGTATAATTTTGATTATAATGAATTTATAAAAAAATATGTATATTACATATTAAAAAACTGTATTTCTGATTTTAGTTATAATAAAATATTAGACATTGAATTTTATATTCATAATTATTCAAAACTGAATAACAAGACAAATTGTATAAATAATTTATATAATTTATTATTACAACATTAATAGCATTTTAATTTTGTAATAATAAAATGCTAAGCAACCTAAGTTTGCATATATTTATTTCTATTTATTTCTATTTATTATTTTAAATAATTGAATTAATTTATTATTTAAAATCAACATTATTATTTATACTATGACTATTGATGATGAATGGCTTAATTTTTTAGACAATAAACAACAAGATAACTCAAGTAGTATTATTAAAGCAGAACAACAAAATACTATTACTTTTGAAGAACTTGAAAAAAAATGTTCAAATATTTATATATCTACAAAAACAAAAATCTTGTTTCTTAGTAAAACAATAGATATTTTTGCCGATTTTTGGCAAATACCAATTATAGATTACAATGAACAAATTGAGGGTATTACTAAAAAGCAAATAAAAGTGTCATTTGACAATATTGATGATTATAATAAAATGCTGTTAAAACTAGAAGAAATTCCTAATGTAAACAGTAAAATAATTAATCATAGTGAAAATGAGAGATTCAAACATACCAGAAAAATTAGCATTGGACTATCTAAAAAGGATTTGTTAAATCATTCAAATAAAGAAAAAAGCGCTTTTTATAATTGTTTTGTATTATTTTTGAGAATTTTTCATAATGATTCATTTAAAGAAATACATATTAAAATTTTTAACACTGGAAAAATAGAAATACCCGGTATTCAAAGCGATGAACAATTGAATATTATTATACAAAAATTATTAGAGCTGTTAAAAGCACATATTGATAACACTATTGAGTGTAATTATAAAGATACAGAAAATGTACTAATTAATTCTAATTTTAATTGTGGTTTTTATATTAACAGAGAAGTACTGTATTCACTACTAAGAAACAAATATAACATCAATGCTATTTATGATCCGTGTTCTTATCCTGGTATTCGCTGTATTTATTATCACACTGTTTGTGATAGAATTATTAAAATATCATATATGATATTTAGAACCGGTAGCATTTTAATTGTTGGCAAATGTGACGAAGACGTACTAACTATTGTATATCAATTTATTAGAAATATTATATTAAATGAATATAAAGACATATTTAATGAAGGTTGTGTTAAAAAAGTAGTAAAACCACAAAAATCTAGGAGTAAATTTATTACAATTAATTCTTGAACTATTTAGATTATTTAATTTAATTCTTGAACTATTTAGAATATTTTATTTAATTCTTGAACTATTTAGAATATTTTATTTAATTCTTGAACTATTTAGAATATTTAATTTAATTATTTAAATTAATTATTTAGATTATTTAATTATTTAGAATATTATTAATATAATTAATACCAAAAAAAGAATTTAAAGTTTATAAATATAACATTAATATAAAATGACTAGTGAAGGTGATAAACAGTTAGTTATGCCGCCTTCCACAATTTGGAACCAGATTGCTAAAATTTCTATAACAGAAGATAAACCTATTATGTTAGACTATTGGCTAGACTCACTTGAAAAAAAAGTATTAATAGGTGTAAAAGAAAATAAAGAAAAGCTATTAGTTAAAAACGCCGAAGAATATACTAGCCCTATTGTAAAAATATATAAGATGGATGAAACATATATAATATGTACTGAAAATTCTATATATTTGACTTCTACCAAAATTGAAACACGTAGAATAAGTTCTTGAATAACACTTGAATAACAAAATAAATCTTATTTTATTTTTTATGTAATATATTATGTAAGTTATTAATAAAAAATATAATTTCTATATTATCTTCTTCAATTGTAAAGTAATTATTAATATATTTAATAATATTTTTAATAATTAAAAACTTGTTTTCTTCACATATACTTGAATTGTTATATTTAATATAATAAAGGAAATTTTCCAAAATATCTATAATAGAATACCCTTTGTCTATTAAATTTAAAATATAGTCCATTGATTCTTTTATAGAGCCATTTGTGCATTTGTCTACTAATATATCAAAATTGCTTATTATAATATCCGATACAATATCTAGTTGTATTAAATCGTCCAAACAATTGAAATTGTTATATAATAATTTTATTTTTTCAATATTATTTATTAAATTATTTATCGAATTATTGGATAAATTAATAATGTATTTTTTTATAGAATCATCAATTGTTAAATTTTCACTATTTAAAATAGTGTTCAAAATTGTGGTTAAAAACATTTCGTCTATTTTTTTTAATTCAATAATGTCTAACATTTCATATAATGTTACGTTAATTTTTAACACATTTGATGTAGATAATAAAAAAAATATATTAGATTTGTAATTTTTTATTAACTCAACAAAGTTTAACTGAATTGCTTCAGAAAATAGTTCAACATCTTCTATAACAATAAACTTTTTATAACCATTATTTGTATAATTGTTTATAAATAGTTTGATGTCATTTTTATAAAAATTAACGCCTTGGTCTTTTAATATTGTAATGTAACACACATTAGTATTAATTAAAAAACTATTGGAGTTAAAATATTTGTTAATTATAATATTTATAGTACTTGATTTACCAGAACCAGACTCACCTTGTACTATGAAATTATAGTTAGTGTTTGCAATAAAATTTTCTAATATTGTCATTGTGTTAACATCAAAATTACAGTCTTGTATTTTTGTTGGTTTATATTTGTTAATTAATAAATCATTCATTAGTATTATAGTTTATTGTTATAGTTTATTAGTTATAATAATTTAAGTAATAATTATAACTATTAATTATAACTTATAGTTAATAACTACTTATTATGAATGATTACGAACAATATTTTACAATTTTAAGCTTATCTAGTAATGCTAGTTTGCAAGATATTAAAAAAGCTTATAGACTGTTATCCATAAAATATCACCCAGATAAAAATAATAATGCTAATCCTGAACTCTTTAACAAAATTAATGATGCTTATGTAAAATTAACAACAAATTTTAGCACTATTCAAAACGCACAAGTACAAGCACAAGCACACCCTAACCAGTCTATGATTCTTCAAAATGCTTACAATCAAGGAATATATCCATCTAGTGTTAATTCACAAACAAATGTTAATTCGCATACAAATGTTAATTCACAAACAAATGTTAATTCACAAACAAATGTTATTAATAATTATGAAGATATAACAATCTCTCTAACTATTAGCTATTATGATGCATACAATGGTTCCTCTAAGCCTATAATAATTGAGAGAAAAGTGTATATAAATAATGTTATTACTCGTGAAATGGAAACACTATATGTAACTATTAGTAAAGGAATTGATACTAATGAAATGATTACTTTACATAACAAAGGTAATATATACATTACAAATGGTTTAACAAGTTATAGCAATATTAAAGTAATAACAATTCTATCAAAACATGAGTGCTTTGATAGAAGTGGTCTAGATATTATTTATTTGAAATCAATCTCTCTTAAAGATGCACTTATTGGTTTTAATTTTACTCTTACTCACATTAATAACAAACAATATAAAATTGTTAGCAGTGAAATAATAGATTTTAATTATATAAAAATAGTAAACAATTTGGGGTTCATTCGTGATTCATATGTAGGTAATTTGATTATTAAATTTAATATAATATTTCCAAAAACAATCTCTCAAGACACTAAAACGCTATTACAAACTTTACTATAATTCTTCTTATTCTTCTTCATTTGAAAGTAATAAATATTTTGACAAAATTGTATTTGCTTCCAATACATCTTTAGATGCCAATTTGCAAAACCAATTGTACTTTGAACGTCTTACTAATTCGCGCGATGGTACATATAAACCATACGCTTTAGCATGTAAGTCTATAAACGTTGAGCCCATAAGCTCTTCTAAATTAATCATAGTATTATTACTATCTTTTGTCCCTATATATCTTCCATCAATTATATTTAGTTCGTCTTGTTCTCCACATTTTAATAACCATTTGCTTATTAGGTCTTCAAATTCTAATGAGCTTGTAAAGTTTGTGCCGTAAAGTAGTTCCATATGCTTTATTAGTCGTTTCATAGTAGGACATTCTTTAATACAACCAATAAATTTTATAGAAGGCATATAGTCTACATTATAAGCATTTGCCCCATTATTTTTAAATTGTGCTGTTACCATTTTATTAGAATCCAGCACTTTATCATATATTGTTACCAACGATTTAAATAATATAAATGAATTTTCTATATACATTCCTCCATAAGTATATAATAATTTCATAATATTAAGACTGCGTAAATTATCTCTTATAGGATAAGCAACCTTGTTTAAATCAATACAATTATGTTCTAGTAATTTACAAAACGAATCATCGTCTATAATAACAATATGAAAATCATCTGAACATTTATTTATTATTGTTCTAATTGTTAAATATAAGTAATCTTGATTCAGTTCATCGCTATTTCTGGAACCAAAAGATTCCCAATTTCTACTATTTCTAATATAATCTATATGTATCCATAATATTGGTTTTTTTACAGAACTTAATGTGTCTATTGTTTTATCTATATCATCTTCTAACAAATATTTTTTTATTACGTTCAAATCTTCTTGTTGCGAATTAGCATCTATATTTATTTTAAATTTATTATATATATATCCAGCGGCTGCTAATATTAATATGCTTATTAATAAATTACTATAATTATACTTCATTTTATACTTATATATTATATATTTTATAAAATTTTATTATATATTATTTATAAAATTTTATATAACCTTACATTATTCGTTTTAAATTAGACCAAAATCTCTCATTTTTTTGCTTAGTCACCTCATCTTGTTTTAGTAAATTATAAGCACGCATACATGATAAAGCATTTTCATGGTCTTTAGACTTATTTAAATAAGTTTTTGCCTCGTCCTCTTGTAATGGAGTTAAAGACTGACTTGCTCGTTTTATTCTTATATCTTCTAATGAACTATACTTGCTAATATTATCTTCATTGGTCACAGGTATTAGACTTTCATTATGTGCCTTTTTTAAGTCCTCATATTGAAATTTACTAAATAATCCTGAACTATAATCTTCGGGTTTTGAATTTGTTAAATCGCAATAATTACTATTGTTATTGTTAAATTCACACACTTCTTGTTTAGTCATTAACATTGTAGTTCTCAAAATCTTCTTTTTTTCCTCTATAATTTTATTCATGGAGCTTAAATCTTTACATAGCGTTGTTTCTTCATCATTTGCTTCATTGAGCCAGTCACCATATCCGTTTTTTTCATAATCATTACTAATTTTAAAACTTTCAAATTGTTCGTTAAACCAACTATTAAATTCTTTTTTTGATTTGCTAGCAATAACTTTATGTATTAGCAGTTCATTTGTTTCGTCTTTTTCGGCGCTATAATTGTCATTATAATTGTTGAGATTAGTTAATGAGCTATGTTTCGTTCTAAAATTATAAATGGAAAACAATATTTTATAAGCACTTGAGAAAAAAAGAAAATAACTCTTGTCTAGTCCTGACTTATCGGGATGACTTGCTAAAACCTTCTTTTTGGCATTTTTTAAGTCTTCTGTACTAAAGTCTTTGCATAAATTAAATAACTTTAATATATCTTCATAATCATAATTAGTAATGTCTAAGTCTAAGCCTAACTCCATACTATATGGTATTTTATAAATAAAATAACTATTATTTTTTTTATACTACTACTTAATTTAGCAGATTAACTAGTTAGTTGAATATATTTATATTTATATATATATATATAAATATATATAAATATTTTAATAAATGCCTCGGTCGAAAAATTTAAGAGGCAAAACCGTTCGCATCCAGCCCCCCAATTTAACAAGTACGGCATCTACAACCGAAGACATAAGCAATGTCGGCGACGACGACGAAACAAGCACTCAACGTACCGCCCCTACCACCAATACCGTTAGTGCGGACGATATACAGGCCAAGGACATGACTGAAATTGTTAAGCCTACAAGAGGAACTAGAGGAACTAGGACAAAGCCGATACCGGACAATATTATTCGTTGGCTTGATGTATCTGAACGTCTGCGCCATGAGATAAGTGACGGGAGAAATTGGCTCATGTCTCTTAACAACCGTACAGATAAATATAAAAAGGATGCTGAAGTTGCCGTCACTAACTATGCCGCCGCAGAGAGAGAGTGGGAGTTAGCAAGGGAAACTTATGGTAATAAAAATGACGCGGCTGCGGTAAAAGCATTAAAATCGGCGGACACGACGCGCGAAATACGAAAGAGCGCGAAAATAGCCAATGACAAGTATTACCAAGACCACCTCAAAAAGATAGCAACACTCAAAGAAGGAATAAAAGAATATGAGAGGAGATTATTTATACTTGAAGAGGCCGTGTTCAAGTGGATGAAAACTAATCATGCTAGTAATAAAAATACTGCGCCTACCACTATTGATGATACTGCATCGTCCAGCAATAGCGGCTTCCGTTCTTCTCCGCAAGAGTTTGAAGAAGAGGAGGTGGCGAGCTTGCGGCAGGAAGAGGAGGAAGAGGAGGAAGAGGAGGAAGAGGAGGAAGAGGAGGAAGAGAATGAAGGCCATATTGCTGGTTCTGGTAAATCATATAGGAAAAGAAGAAGTAAAAAATTAAAAAAATGTAAAACTAAGAAATGTCATAAAAATACAAAAAGAAGAAGAAGAAGTAGAAGAAGAAGAAGAAGAAGAAGTAGAAGACATTAACTATTATAATTAATAACGTTTTATATTAACATAATAGTTAATATAAAACATACAAATGTATATTAAAATCATTCTTCTTTAATATAACTGTTTGTGCAAAGCTTTTTGATTATTTTATCTTCGTTATGTTCCTTATTATTTGCAATTGCTACTAATGTATGTGTATAATAATTTTGCTTTGACTCATTGTTTTGAAAATCAGGATTTTCTTTTGTCCAATTGCTTAATGCGCAAAATTGTTTTGTCGATACTTCTTTTATTACCTTCTTTATTTTATCTTTATTAACATCTTTTTCCCAAGTATCGTCATCTTTAATATACACAGTCTCTCGTTTAATATCCGTACAATGAATCGGGCGTTGATATAATTCAAGTTTACTCATATTTTCTATTATTACATTGCTTAATCCATCCACAATCCCATTTTGCTTTGTATAGTCCAATTGTTGTAAGCTAACTTGTATTGACTTAATAAAATCACTCATATTAATGGCATCTTTGCATCGTTCATTCAAAAACACATTAATATTAAACCGATTATTTTGAATATTATTAGTATTGTTTCCTAATTTTGGTATAAGCTCTTTTATTTGTTCTTGTTGTTTTATCATATGGTCTTGTTGCTTAACAATAATTGTTCGCATTTCTTTATTATCATTCAATAATCTAACAATTAAATCATTGCACAGAGTTATATTTGGACTCGAACTTTCATAATTATCAACACTATTTTCGTGTGTGCGCGTTTTCGCGCTATTTTCTTTAATAATTTTACATTTTTTAAAATGATTATACAATGAACCCCTATATGGATACGATTTTCCACATTTACAACTAAAATTTGTCTCGATAGCATTATTTTCGGCGCTTTTTGTTGTATTTTGTTGTACAAATGTTGTATTTTTATGCTTTGCTGTGGCCAAATGTCGGTTGTAATCAGATTTCTTACACGATTTATAGGCACAATTTTCACAAACAAATAATTTGGCGCTTTTTGGCGCTTTTTCGGTTGTCATTTGTTGTATATTTATACAACAAAAAAAGCGCCTAAATCCTTTTTTTTATAGTTTTTAAATTATGGTTTGACTGTTTTTTTGCATATTTTAAAGATTTGAATCCTTTATGGTAACAAAGTTGAAAAATGTGTATTTTCAACTAAATTTTTTATAAAGGTATACTTATTATTAAATTGGACATTTTAAAATGTCCAAAAGTGAAAAAAATCTTGAAAAATAAATTTTGAAATTTGTTACGATAAAAAAAACAAGGATTTTCATACTTTTAAAAACAAAGCATTATGCTAAGAAAAGTAAAAAAGGCGAAAAATGGGCTTTTTTTAGAAAAGTTTAAAAACAAAAACTTAAAAAACTTAAAAAAATAAAAAAGAAAACTTACAAAGAAAACTTAAAAGAAAACTTAGAAAAAAACTTAGAAAAATTTGAGGGCAAAGTTGCTGAGGTTATTCTGTTTTAGTAATTATTTTTGTACACGTAAATGCTTTGGGTTTTTTCTAGTATAATATTTTTTTTTATATAATTTTTTTAAAGTAAGCAACCTTTTTGATTGTTTAAATTTAGCTTTATTAGATAACTGTTTTGTACGTAATTTTTTTTTATATTTTCCCGATGAAGAATCTTTAAAACTTTTTAGCTTTTGTATTATGGATTCTTGTGTATATTGTGAATGATTTATAAATTCCATTTCAATTATAGTAAATACTCCAACCTTAGTTTCTGTAGAACCATCCAAGAGTGGAACACTATATTCAATAGATTGTTGATGTCTTATTCCTGTTAATTTTAATTTTGTATATAAGTTCAATAACATTTCATTTTCTGCAAATGGTTTTTTAGTTTGTAAATCTAGTGTATCTCCAAAAAATGTGTATTTAAATTTATTCATGTCTTTTGCATGAACTACTATTTTCAAAATTATGTTTGAACCATATCCAAATCTACATGCAACATCTCTATTTGGAGATGTTGACATAAATATTGGCAATTCAAAAATAGTACCGATTGTTAATGTATGTAAATTATCTGTCATGGTTTTATATCTAATAGAATTGCTTCCATGATATAAATCTATAGCACTAGTTATTTGATTGGGTATGCGATCAGCGGATGGAAAGCTATCTAGTTTGTTATATAAAGTTGCTATTTGGGTTATTAATTCCTGTATAACAAGTTCTCTTGTAAATCCATATATTGAACCATGCTCTAAAATTTTTCTAATATAGTCATTAAAAAAACACTTGTCGTGGTTTGTGTTATATCTTAATATTAATAAAAAAGTATTTATTAATACATAAAATATTGGCATAGTTCCTTTTTTAGCCCATAAATCAACAAAATCACTCCAATCAAGTTCCGCTGTCCATTTTATTGCATCATCAAAATCAGAATGACATATATGTTGCCTAGTAGTGCGCAATGTTGGTACAACTTTAGGAAACTGGCTTTGTGACGCCATATAAATTATATTTATATTATATAAATTTTATATAAAAATATAAAAATTATATAATTTTTATATAAGTATTAAATATATTTATATACTATATATAAATATATGCCAGAAACAATTAGTGAAGAAGATTTAAAACACAAACAATCATTATTAGGAGAAAAAGAATTAATAATTATTAAATTTACGGCTACCTGGTGTGGACCATGTAAAGTGATTCAACCACATTGTCTAAAGTTTTTAGCAAATAAACCAAATTCTATTCAATATTATGAAATTGATATTGACGAATCATTAGAATTATATATGAAATTAAAAAAAATGAAGATGGTAAATGGAATACCTGCACTAATAGTGTTTACAGGTGGTAAAAAAGACCACTGGTTTGTTCCAGACATTATTCATAGTGGTTCAAATGTTCATCAATTAGAACAATTTTTTTTAAAATGTCTAAAGTATGTTTGTTAAAATAGTGTTATTTTGTTTTACATCTTTTATCAATTTAAACGCACATTATTTATAAAATAGATTTGTTTATAAATAATCTAATATATATATACAATGTTTTCATATATATAATATTTTTATATACAGTATGCATTACAGTAATTTTAAAATAGCATTATTAAAACTTGTATGTTCTATTTCTGGAAAAACTACGTGTGCTTCATAAAAATATTTACAAAACGCATATAATAGCTCATAGTCATTTTTATAATAGTTTCCATAATTAGCCAATAAATGATTGACTATTTTTTCGGGAAGCAAGTGTAAACTATTTTTTGGCAAAACATAAGCTAATAATACATTAGTATTCAAAATAGTAGTATCTTGTTTTAATGTTAACTCGCTATTAAAGTATGGAATATAAGTATATAAATCACATAATAATGGTGGATAATAGTATTTATAATGTAAAGTCCAATTTATACATTCACTAGAATAATAATAATAAACCCATTGCAGTGTTTCTAAATAATTTGTGCACATTAATTTAATATTATTATTAAAGTCATTGTTTTTAGAGTCTATAAAACATAAACTATAATAATACCTATGCTGCCAATCTTCTTCAAACGGATTTATATAACGTTCAATATTTAAGTCCCATAAAGGAATAGCACTAAATTTCTGTTCTACCTCTTCACTCGTAGTGTCGGGATAATATTTTTTACTCTGTTTATCACGAATATTATATACTTCTTTAATAAATTGTTCTTCATTTTCTGCAATATGTTTTATGTACTTTTTAAAAGAGTGCCAATTAATTGAACCATTGTTTATAATAAATTCGTTGATTCCAAAAAGCTTTTGATATAATTCAAGTAATATTGTGAATCCATTAATTCTAATATTAATAGCTGGAAAGTGTGGTAAAAAGTCATTACCCAATAAGAAACAAATAAAAATATAGTCTTCTATTTTATTATAATAACTATTAGAGCGTGTACTATCTAAACTATGTTTATGCTTATCATAATTCCCTTGGTTTGTTAATACACAATATATAATGAGTGCTAAAATATTAATGTTTATAATATATTTTTCTTTAGGGTCTAGAGATTTATCTAACGCATTAATAAATAACGGTGTTTCTCTATACAAAAATATATTCTTTGTATATTTTAAATGATTTAAAGAAAGCATAAATAGGTCTGAATCCATACCATAGAGCACATTTGTTTTGTCATGTAAAACACAATTTTGCCTAAGAAAAGCAAATAATTTGTGCTCACCTTCGCCGTATTCATCTGATAAACTTAAAATCACATTAATAATAGAATTGTTTGAATTATAATATTTTTTATTTGCAAAATAATTTTTTAAAGTACTATTTAAATTAGCCATAAAAAGAGTTCCCGGTGTTATTGCGCAAGTATCCCATAGCGTATCCTTTTTTAATATATTATTTTGATAAGATGTTTTATATCGCCTATTTTTTTGTTGATTAATTTTAGCAAATGGAGGAACACCATCAAATGCAATATAAATAGCATCTTGTGGTTTAATAATAGCAATAATTTCTTCAAGTTTAGCTATTACATTTTTAATAATTGCATCTTCATATTTATATTTGTTCAAATACTCGTTAAACTTAAGATGAAGTGAATCGTATATAATAGAATTTGAGTCAATAAACAAATTATTTATTAATTCTAAACTATCTAATTTTGATATACATTGCCTATGTTTCTGAATTAAATAACTAAAATAATATGGAATTCCCATAACTAAATACTTATATACTAAGTATTAACTAATTATTATATAGTATTAATATCAATTTTATAATATAAGTTTTATAAAATATAAATTACAATTATGTATAATATTTACAATTATGTATAATATTTACAATTATGTATAATATTTTATAATATATATATAATAAAATATGAGCGATACATCAAGTACAGACCCAGCTAACCAACCACCACGTGAAGGAATTACACAACCTAACAGCTCTGGTTCAAGTGGAAAGAAAAAAGCGGGAATGAGATTTGAGCTATATAATATTCATATGAGTTTAACAAATATATTACAATATATATCATTTAGTTCACCATTATTATTAATATTTTTTATTACATTATATTCAATAATTCAAAATAATTATTTAAGCGGGTTAATTTTCAATATGGGAATTGTAATTATAGCAGCAATAGTATATTTATTGAAACATATTTTGAAAAATAAACAAAGCACTAATGCCAATCCATTTTGTAATGTTTTACCATCACCATTTACAGTGCGTGCTTTTGATGAAACATCCGGTCTTCATTACTACGATTCGCCTTCATTTAGTAGTGCAGTATTGTCATTTTCAGCAGCATATTTGATTTATCCAATGATTATAAAAAATCAACAAAATGTAGGATTATTAGTATTTTCTATTGTGTTAGTATTAATAAATGCTGTAACCGAATTTTTATATAACTGCAGTGGATTATTTGGTATAATATTAGGAATTTTAATAGGTATAATATTTGCTATACTATATTATTCATTACTAATGTCATCTGATTATACTTCAAGTTATTTATATTTTGCAGATAAAATAAGTAATAACACTCAATGCACTAAACCAGGAACTCAAAATTTTAAATGTAGTTTATATAAAAATGGTGTTGCTGTAAATCCAAATGCTATGGGATAAATCCAAATGCTATGGGATAAATCCAAATGCTGCAGACTAAAACATGTATTATAAGTTATTGCAAATCATTTTTTATTAATAGTAATGCCGCCATAATTTTTGGAAACAACATTTTCTTATTTAGAGCAACCCCCATTAAATGAGGATTAGGAATTCTAGCCAAATATATAATGTTTAAATTGTTATATAAAGCATTAATATTAACATTGTTGTATTTTATTATGTTGCAATATTCGTAAAGTGGTTTATTAAGTTTTTTATTAATAGTATTATGAAAATTAAACAAGAAGAGTTTAAACTCTTCTTTACTATTGATAGTATTAAAATTAACTGTTTTTAATAACAAAGTAGCATCTTTTGAACACTCAGGACAAGGTAGTGTAGCACACACATTCTTTAAAACATAAATTAATCTCTCTTTATGAAGCATAAATTTGTCTTCTTTAATTTTACAAGATAATCCATGAAATAGACCCCATATATTAGGTCCCCATATTTCAATAGAAACTGCCATATTAATTTTATATAATATTATTATATAAAATTTTAAATTAATACTATATAAATACTATATAAATACTATATAAATATTATATAGTACTTCATTAACTAATTATGGATTTATTTAAGAGTTATTTATCCAAAGAATATGAGTGTGATTCAAGCTCTTTCAATAAGCAGTGCTTAATAAGTGGCGAACCATTAACAAATAACTATATTACATTAGATTGTTGTCATATGTTCAATATAAATGAACTATATAATGAAGTGGTACAACAAAAAGCAAAACATAGCCTATATTTTAACAAAGTAAAATTTAGCGAAATAAGATGTCCATATTGTCGTGCAATGACACATAAACTGTTGCCATATTTTAAATATTATAATAATAAATTAATACACGGTGTAAATAGTCCTATACATTTATCACTTAAACTTCATGAATGCGAATATAAAGGAAAAAAGGGAAATTGTTGCGGAAAAAGTGCGTGTGTAACAAATAATGGAACATTTTGTAACAATCATATGAAATATACATACAATGAGGAAGAGCTAATAAAAAATTTAGATAGCAATGTTATTGCTTGCTTAAAGAAGAAAACTATTACAGAGTTAAAAGAAGAACTCAAAAAACACTCCAAAAAAACAACAGGCAACAAAGATGACTTAGTTATTAGGTTAGCGCTTACTAATATAGTAAAACAAGGGCTTCTTGTGCCCACTAATGAAACGATTTAAGGCGCTACCTATTATGAAACCAACAAAATTAAGCACTAGTTCAGCAACAGAACCATGCCAACCATGCAGTGTAGAATTTTTAACATTGAAAAATTTGTCTATAGGATTTAGTGGTTTTTTTATATTACGATATACTGTATAATTAGCAATATTATTTTTTTTATGATTATAATTACTTGGTGGATAGCGTAAACAACCGCCAATATATTTAATAACCAATATTGGATATACATCTAGTATATGTTCGGTAAACTCCCATAAAATACCTAGACTTTGAAATGTGTAGAAATAAGACGGAAATAATAGTCCTAATATAATAAACAATATTAGATGATTTAACTGAACACCATAAAATTCAACTCTTATACATGTTGTATTTTTATGGCATGGACAATTTTTACCAGAACTGTAAGCCCAATAAATGAAAAGAACACAAAAGCACAATACTCCATAATTATTATTATAAAAGTCCATATAATATATGATGGTTTAATAAATAATTTAAAAACAAAAAACGAAAAAACAATAAACAATAAACAATAAACAATAAAAAAAAGATATAATACTATTTTATTAATATTTAATAAAATGGGAGATACTAAACAAGTACTAATAAACTCAATTAAGGAATGGATTGCTATAAATTCAAATATTATTTTGCTACAAAAACAATTAAAAGAACTAAAAGATAAAAAGAAAAATATATCATCAATCTTAATTAAAATTATGGAAAGTAATGAAATTGATAGGGTTGATATAAATAATGGCAAATTATTATATAAAAAAACAAAACTAAAGGCACCAATTAATAAAGATTATTTAATAAAAATGTTAGATACTTATTTTAAAGACAATGAAGAAGTAGATAGTAATCACATATGTGAATTTTTATTGGAAAATCGCCCAATAAAAGAAAATAGTGTATTAGTTATAAAACAAAATAAATAACATATTATATAATAATAGCGATGTTGTCAAATATAGCATTATCATTAGTTTTGATATTAATATTAATAGTTGCTGGATATTTAATAGCTGCTTTTTTTGATTTAGAAATACAATTTTATATGCCGTATTTATTATGGTTATTGGGATTGTGTACATTTAATATGTTTTTAGACAAATCGCATGTAAATATTTATACCAAAAAAACAAAAACTATGGATGAAAAAACAGAAACAATGCTACCACCTAATGCTGTTGCTGATCCAATAACACCACCCCAACAAGAAGAATATTAATATTTTATTAAATATTATATTCAACAACTGAACCACTTGAATTTATTCGTTCTATTACTTTATATTCATAAGTTTGCGGAAATAGTTTAATCAATAAATATTCAACCATGTTTTTTAACAACTCCAAAATCATAGTCAAATATATTTATAATTATAAATATAGTTATTTTATAATTATATAAGCTAAATCAATTTTTTATAATACATACACGCTATTTTACTCTCTTACTCTCTTAATAGTTGGTTAATAAAATCATTTCTGGCTTTAACTATTCCTGGTTTACCACAACTATTATTTGCAGTAACTTGTTCTCCATGAATTCTATAATGTAGTAAATTTTCTTGAATATTATATAGCTTGCCAAATTTTTTTAATAATTTTAATTCAAGTTCAAAATCTTCGTATAGTGAATGTGTATGCACATTATAATTACCAACTTCTAACACACATGATTTTCTATAACATACACATGGATGATTTACAAACCAATGACTTGGTGATTTTTTATAGTTTTCCCATGTTAATAAATAACCATGATTTGTACAGCCACGAACCACTTTAGAATTATTAATTTCTTTTAAATAATTAGCATTACAACCCACAATTGCACAATCTTTATGATTTTTCATAAATTCTAGCTGTTTACTAAAACGGTCAGCTAAACAAATATCATCACTATCAACTTTAATAATGATTTCGTTAGAACACATTTCAATTCCTTTATTCAAACTATAACCAATTCCTTTATTTGTAGGCCATTTTTTATAAACTATTTTAGTAAATCGCATTTTGGATTTAAATTCGTCAAGAGTCTTCTCTAATAATTTACTGCTTAATTCGTTTGAGCCATCATTTATCCACACTAGTTCAATACCAAAATGCCCGTTTTGTTGTCTAATTGACTCCAAACATTCAACAACATATTTATGGTTTGTATTATAACTACTTACTAATACAGAAATCCATGTTGTAGGTTCTTTATAAATTTCTTCTAGTTCAATAGTATTCATAATTTCATAATTTTGTTTTGTTGAACCCCATTCTTGATATGCATAAACAATAGAATGACCCATATATTGTACTCCAGTAAGATGTTTAGGTAAAAAATAATGACTTGGATAAATAACTACATCTTTATATAAATTGGTTAGTAAAAGATTTGTTAATAATTCGGGACCAACAGTTCGCCACGCCATTTTACCTGTTTTAGCTCTAGAAACTTCATTGGCTTTAATATAATCAATTGCGCCTCTGGGTAACTGATGATTTTTTGGAAATGCCATAGTCCCTGTGGCAACTAAACCAGGTCTAGCAGTTTCATTTTCATAACCACAAAAAGGTTTATGCTGTTCAATCAAATAGTTAAATGGCTCAATACAAATAGAGTCGGCATCTATAAACAGACCACCATAATGATATAAAATCTCCCAACGTATAATATCGGCTTTACCATTAATTTCTTCTATTTCATTTATTCTTGAAACGCATTCTAGATGCAACCCACGCTTACTAAGTTCTTCTTCATTCCACATTATATATTCATAATCTGGATGCTTGTCCTTCCAAGTAGCCATAAATTTTGAAGGACGAGGCTTAGGTCCAATCCATAATTGATGAATAATTTTTGGAATAACAACAGGATTAGTGTTATTATTACTAACAGTCATTAATAATATATATTAGATTTTAATATTTATATTGATTAAACATATATAATAATAAATATAAATTAAATATATAGTAAATTAAATATAAATACAAATTTTAATATAATTATAAAAATGAACTGGGCTATAGTTTTGTTATCAAATGAACCATAATATAAATAAAGCTCTGGAAAGTATAAATGATATCAGAGAAAATGGTAATTGGAAAGATGACATTGTTCTATTGGTTTCTGAATCTTTATACAATAATAGTCATCTACACTATTATGTTGAAAAATTTAATATAATTTTAAGGAAAGTTCCTAATCGTAGTTTTACAAAAAATATGGAACTATGGAATAAACAATATAATAACAAAGACCGTTCATATGTATTACAACGTGAATTTATGTATAATAAATTTTTAGTGTTTGATGTGTATTTCAAAAAATGGGATGTAGTTTTTTATCTTGATGCTGGTTGTATAATATATGATTCATTGGAAAGATTTAAAATTTCTTGTGAACCGACAAATTGTATTTATGCTCACTCAGACGCTTATCCGAATTATAATTGGGTATTAAAAGGACAATTTGATATAGAAATATTTGATGATTTAAATGATAAGAAAGATTTCATTAATAATTATGAGATGCATTTTAATAAAGATTATTTTCAAGGAACCATGTTTATATTCGATACTAAAATTATTGAAGATGATACTGTTAAAATATTATTTAATTTAAATGAAAAATATCCAATAGCATCTCGAATGGATCAAGGTATTCTAAATTTACATTTTAATTGTGATAGGAATTTATGGAAACAAATTCCTATTAAAGATAATAAAGGATTTTTATATGATTTTTGTAAACGTCCAGGAAATAAGGATAGTGATTATTGTATGATAAAACGAATAATTCCTTTATAATTTAAAAATTTATATATCATATAATTCGGTATTGTCAATAGGATAATAACAATCACAATAATCATTTGTTATGGAGGTACTATGTTTTGGCATATAACATTTCTCAATTGTTTTAGAAAAAAAAGCTGCACACCAAGATAATGTACTAACAGAACATACCAATATTTTACAACTACTCATTATATGAAAATCAGTTAATACATCGTTACTTTCTAATATAATAGTGCCGTTAAATTTAGCATGTAATTTTTCCATAACGGTTTTTATAAATGTTTTTTCGTATTGTGTTTCACATTTGTCACAAACAATAGCAATACTATTGCATTCAGCATATTGAATATTTTGAATAAGGTTCAATATTTTTTCTAAGGATATTGTAATATTTATATTTACCATATCACCTAATCTAATATGAAAAACCATATCATAATTTTTATAAAAATTATGAGGTCTATTTATAATATTTTTCATTAGAAATTTTTGCCTGTTACCATCTCCGGCATTAATTCCATCTGTTATGACTATATGATCATTTTTATTAATAAAATCAATAATTTCTGCTTTATATTTTTTATAAATAGTATCATGCTGATAGAAATCAGATAATAAATAATTACCGTCTTGTAATGATATATTATTTTTAATTATTTCGGAAAATACTTTATCGTCTATAATAAAATTTATATTATTAGTTTGTATAGTATATTCACCATTATACTTAATACAGAAAATAGCACACCCCATATATCTAAATATAGCATTGCCTAATCTACCTTTGGCTATAAAAACAAATTTCATAGCTATATTAATTATATTTAATTCTATTTAATTCTATTTTATAATTATTATATAATAATTTGTATTATATAATAATTATATTTAATTCTATTTAATTCTATTTAATTCTATTTAATTCTATTTTATAATTATTATATAATAATTTGTATTATATAATAAATTATTGTATAATGTATTAAAAGTCATATTATAGAGATTTATAATATGCATCAATATTTGGTTCAATTATATCCATTAGCGATTGAAATTCAGTAGTACTCATAATATTGCTACAAATTAGTGTAGGTGGTCCTGATGTACCGAAAAAATATTCATCTGGGGGATAAAATAGTTTATAGTTTTTAACGATATCATCTAAATTGCAAGTAATTCTTTCATGATATTTACCGTTATAATAGTTAGTTTGTTTACTTGTTACAAAACCAAGTATATTATTACCAGGAAAATAATCGAAATCATGAATAATAATAATCTTACTTAGATTTAAATAATGATTAAGACAAGCTACCCTCGATAACCAAGGCGACGAATCGATAAATACAATGTCAAAATCGTGTGAAATATTTTCTTTGATAAACTGTATCCACTTATCACCTGTTTCCATAGTATCAGTATTTCCAGCATTTATATAATATAATTCGTGTGATGTATCGGCTAAGTCTTTATATTTATTAAACCATTCTAAATTAGATTCAATAGATATTAATTTTCTATTGGTATTTTTAATTTCCTCTTTTATTATTAAAGTGCTTCCATCTCCACAACCACATTCTAAAATATTACCATTTGTATTCTTAATCATCTCACTAAGATATGGTTGATGAGTATAAAATCCGTGATTTTTATAAGTCCCCATAATATTATTATAATTATTATCTTTTTATATTATTTAAATATATATAAATATATATAAATATATATAAATATATATTTATGAATGAGCAAGTTTGATATTATAATTTGTGTTGGTCCTCAAGATAGTGATATAATAGCAAATATGGTTCCATATACAAAAAAAAACATTATGGATTATAGAAATATATATCTTGTGTGCGCTGATCCAACAATTAATATAGATGGAACAATTACTATTGATGAAAAAATATTTCCGTTTAATATAGATGATTTGATTACAAAATTTGGTAACAACAATAGAAATGGTTGGTATTTGCAACAACTACTAAAATTATATTCGGGCAATGTAATACCTGGTTTATTACCAAATTATGTAATAATTGATAGTGACACTTTTTTTTTGAAACCAGTATCATTTATGGATAATAATAAATACATATATACACTAGGAAATGAATATCATATTCCATATTTTAATCATATGAATAAATTACACCCATCGTTAAAAAGAATAGTTAATTATTCTGGGATTTCGCACCATATGATTATGAGCACTGAATATGTAAATGGACTATTTAAACTTGTAGAAAATTATCATAATAATGGTGATCCATTTTGGAAAATATTTTTAAATAATATAGATATTAACGATTTTTCAGCTAGTGGTGCGTCTGAATATGAAATATACTTCAATTATGTGAATATATATCATAAAAATAATATAATAATAAGACAATTAAATTGGACAAATGCTTCGACTTTAAATGAATATAATAAACATTGTGATTATGTTTCGGTTCATTGGTATATGCGAAAATAAAAAATTGCTATATATTTTTACATTGCCATAAATAAATAATCATTATGAGTTCCGTCCCATATAGGATTGTCTTTTCTATTATAATTTGAAAAATTAGAAATTAATTTATAATTATTTTCAAGTAAATAATTATATATTGAATTATATTGTTGAATATATATTTCGATTAAAATATATGTTGGTCTGTATTTATTAAGATTTAATCCTTGTAAAACTTCTAGTTCGTATCCTTCTACATCCAATGATAGTAAATCTATAGTCTTCACGTTTAAACTAGTTAAGTCTATTTCGTCTAATATTTTTTCTAAAGTACTAACTGCTATTGTAATACTTGTATTATCATAGCCTTTTTGTCTTACTCCATCAATTGAAGCCATCAATGAATTATTTTCGAAGTTACCTTTTGCTGTAGTTCCCATATAATATTTTGAAACGCATCCTTTATTTATACAAATCGAATTTGGACGATTTTTAATACATAGATTATGTCCTTTTATTGAAGGTTCAATCAGAATTCCTTTCCAATTACGATAAAATTCAAAAAAAGCAGTATTACTTTGTGTTATTCCATCATTACCACCTATTTCTATATAAAATCCATCTTTTTTATGAGAAAAAAGTTTATCAAAAAGTTTATCAAAATGTTCATTTAAATTATTACAACTTGAATATGATTGCTCCATAATTATAATACTATTATAAATATATTTATATTATTATTATTATTATTATTATTATTATAATTTATAATATAAATATTATTTCACAATATACTCATTATAATAAAATGAATATTATGTCTGGTGAAAAATTCCAACTGTTATGTGATTATTATATAGGTTCGCTTGATGATTTTAATTTTAATCCAATAATCAGAACACAATCAGTCAAGTTTATAAATATTGATAGTTTTAACGTGGAAAATATAAAAACAATGAAAATAAATAATATTTTTTGTTATACTCATATAATTGATGGAGAGAAAGCAGATTATGATAATAATAAATGTATTAAAAATTTTCAAAATTTAATTGTAATTTTATCTAATATTAGTACACCCTATAATATTTTTTTTCATAATTCAGATGGGTGCTTTAAAAATGAACATAAAAAATTATTGGAATTGCCAAATATAAAAAAAATTTATTCTCAAAATTTATTAATTGAACCAGAAGAACGAATTGTTCCATTACCAATTGCTATTGCTAATAGTATGTGGTCACATGGTAATTTAAATATTTGGAAATATATATTAGAAAACAATAATTTAATACATAAACCAGGACATATTTTTTTTAATTTCAATATAAATACTAATAGTGCCACCAGAACTATATGTTATAACATTATTAAATCTAAAAATATACCTAATTTGCCGAATACTGATTATATGAGTTATTTAAAAATTTTGCTTTCTTATAAATTTGCTATTTGTCCAGAAGGAAACGGAATAGACACACATCGTTTTTGGGAGTGTTTATATTTAAAAGTAATTCCTATTTGTTTAAAAAATTATGTAACCATATATTATAGTAAACTATTTCCTATACTATTATTGGATGATTGGAATAATATAGATGAAACTAGTTTGCAACATTTTTATAATAATGCAAATTGGAATAATTATAAAATATTAGATTTTGAAAATTTTTATAATTCATTTTTAATATCTTAATCAAAGAACAATTAAGAGAATTAATAATATTGATTTTAAATTATTATTAATTAAATTATTATTATTTAAATAATAAAATTATTATAATATAATAATTTAAAAACAAATTATTATATTATAATAATGGATAAAAAAAAATTAGATGATTTATTCAATCAATTTTTTAATAAACAACATATTAAAACATCTCACGAATCACTTGCTAATTATAGCGATAATACATTAATTTCAGGAGGATTAGATGGATCTTTTTATACTCATATTTGTTATCATACAATGTATAAAGCATTATTAGAATTATTTAAACAAAATAAAGATAGTTATACTATTGTAGAAACTGGTGTTGCTGCTCATGGAACACGGTCTACTTTATTATGGGATAAATTTGTTAATATTTTTGGTGGTAAAGTATTATCAGTTGATTTAAATAAAGATGCTGTAATTACTGCAAATAATCTAACATCAGATAAGACAACTGTTTATCATAGTGATTCATTAGATTATTTACCAACTATTACTGAAAAAATAGATTTTTTATATTTAGATTCATATGATGTAGATTTTTTAAATCCACTTGATTCAGCAGAACATCATTTAAAAGAATTTAATTGTGTCAAACATTTATTAGATAAAGGAAGTATAATTTTAATTGATGATACACCTATTAGCCCAGAATGGTTAGATAATGGAATATATTCTCCTATTTATCAAAAACTTAAATTACAGTTTGATGAAAATATGGTAGGTAAGGGGTCATTGGTATGTAAAGAATTAGAAAAAATGAATGCAACAAAAATAATGCATCAATATCAAGTTTTATATATATTATAAATGACAACTATCGTAATAATATACCATCTTAAAATATTAATAAATAATTTAATATTGTATAATTTTTACTTTAAAATAAATGACTTTAAATCTTTGCAATGTATATGTAAATTTACAATAGGATATTCAATATTATTAATAATTATATGGTAATATAATTATATTATTACAATATTTAACTTTAATTATTATTATTATTATTATTTGTCTTTAAATCCTTTTTAATAGTGAAACTTCTTTATCATGATAATTGAATACTAATGTAAAATTATATGACTTGAGTGGTTCATATTTAATGCTCAAAGGTCTAGACCTATAAGGAGTGTCCTGATTATCATATTTTTGATTGGAACTATTAACTATAATTATATGTTTAAAATTTTTTTTTAATAATTTATCCAAAAAATGTTTAATTTCCTCACAAGTCCAATGTTGTAATATATCTTTTAAAATACATAAATCGCATGTATCTTCAATTATGTCTATATTATTTAAAATATCTAAATGTTTGAATATAAATTGTTTATAATTTTTACTATTATTAATTATAATTTTTTCATACGCATCGTATCCATAATATTCAATATCTGTACCTAAGTAAATTAAATGAGATGATTGCCAATCGCCACATCCTAAATCAATAACTTTTTTAATATTATTAGTATGTATAAATTCTTTCAAATATTTAATATATTCTTCGTTAAATAGTATACTAGACCCTCTTCCAGAAGACCCTTTATAATCTTGACTGTTATTGTTTCCCCATTCACAAGTTTCATATATTTTAGTAAATAAATCTATATGATTGTATAAACTCATTATATATTATAGATTTAATCTAAATATATCTTTAAATCATTTAAAATCATTTAAATAAATTGTTTTAAATCTTTGCAATGTATATGTAAATTTATTATAGGATATTCAATAGCATTAATAACTATATATGGAAGTTTTTTGTCATTTTCATTTTTCCAAATAATTTCATATTTGGAATAATCTATTACGCAAGTTTCATTTACAAAACCTCTTGTGTCGCCTGGAATATTTCTTGGGTCAACTCCGCCTAAATATTGTCCTAGTGCCGCCGCATCAAATATACAATCATAGTACTTGAAATTTTTTGTTATCATATGTGTAATAACATTTGTATTGTTTTCTATAAATATTGGCAATGTATCAATATATTCACTTAAATTATAATAACAATTTGAAAAGTTTTGCATATCATTTAAATTTGGATTAAATATATCTAAACATTTTTTTAATATATCACTGCTCGGAATAAACATTAATCCGGGAATACATCTATTTTCGGAGTCCATCGTTAATAATAGTTTATTGGTATTATGAAAATTAATTGTATCTACATTTGTATAAATTAGTACATCATTTTCAAGATGAACAATATTTACTATATTATATTGTTTCATATATTCATAAATAGCTATAAACCTATATGAAGCCAATACCCAAAATCCACCTCTATAAGTTGAGCTTATATTAGAAGCTATATTTACATAGTTAGGTATAAGATCTTCTATATTTATTAAATTAATATCTACATTTTCAAATATAGTATTAAACTTTTTATCAGTTATAACTGTTATATTATTATTATTATGTTTTTTTAAATGTTGTATATTATCAAGTATATATTCTTGCAAATTGTTTAACATAACCAGAATAATTTCCATTTGTAATATTACAATATTACAATAAATTTTTTTTATATATTAAAAGGTTTTTATATATAAAAATATTACTTATTTTATCTTTATATAAAGATAAAATAATACAATACTATATTACAAACTATGAAAATTACAAGATATGGAAATACGGAAACACATTTACTGTTTATTAATTATTTAATAAAATATGAAAACTTGCATCCAGATTTAAAAAAACAATTAACTCAAACATTTATGACATTTGTTAATTATTTATATTCTGATTCTGGATATTATGATAAAAAAGTAAAAGGAAATGTTTTTAATTTTGATATGACAGCACTAACTCCCAATTTTTGGAATTACATAAAAGAATTAGAGGTTTCTTGTGGGGATTGTGATGAGTTTTTATATTATGGATCAGATGGTATTAACTCTATTATAGAACAATGTAAATCTAGATTTAAACTAAAATATAATGTTGGTTCTATGAGAACACTAAATGGAACACGATTGAATGATAGAATAACTAAAATATATGATTATATTAGAGATAAACGAGTTCTGGTAGTTTCTAGTTTTGGTGGGCTAACAAAACAACAATATGATAATGGAAATATATATAAAATTTATCCCAACTTTCCGAAAATCATATCATTAGATTATATTGATTTTCCTTATTGCTTTAATAACAATGGGCCGCATGAAAACTATTTTGAGACGTGTAATGTTATGTATAATAAAATCAAAGAAAAAGAAGGTAGTTTTGATGTTATTTTAATGAGTTGTGCAGCATATGGGCATATTTTAACACATAAATGTCATAGTGAATTAAAAAAAGATATAGTATATTTAGGTGGAAGTATTCAAGAAATGTTTGGAATAGCTTCAAAACGAGAAAAAGAAGCTGGATTTATTAAAACCAACGAATATTGGATTACACAAATACCAGATGAATATATTCCTAAGAATTGTGTTCCACCCGAAGGAGGATGTTTTTGGTAAAACTTAAATATTTTTATTATATTTTTATCCAGCTTTCAAGAAATAGGTCATTTACATTATTAGATGACCCATTCCATATGTTCGGATAACATACAATTTTATTAGTAGCATTATTAAAATATGCTCCCCACCAGCTAAAAGTGCTATTTGCTATTATATTATGACAGCATAGTGACATTAACAAAAGTTGTTCATAATCTGGAATAGCATAATCACATAACACAGTTTCAATATTATGCTGTGCCTTTATACTTTCAATAGCATACATGATTTTTTCATTATCACATAGCTCACCAAATATTAACAAATAATAGTGTTCTTCAATGTCTGGAATCAGAGATTTTAAATACTTAATACAATTTATATAATAACTTGTGCTCAATACTGGATGCATGGCTTGATTCTTTACATAATCACCTATTCTAAAATGAAGGCTTATAGGTTTTTTTGCACCATTAAGCAAAACACTATGTTTTTCAGCAATGCCCGCCTTTTGATTATCTAAATTAATCATTTTGCATATATTGGCATATTGCGTGTCAAAATATTTATAACTTTGATAATAACCATGCAATTTAAAGTCCTGACTTATATAAGGAATTTTAGTAAATTTAAAATGAGTTTTTTCTATATAAGTCGGAATTGCCAATTGCTCATGATATGTAAATTTAGAGAGATTACTAAGAAGACTTGTCCAATATGTAGGTCGCTTACTAATATTATCAAGAGGCGATACTAAATCAAATTTACTAGCATTTATTTTAAATGGAATTTTGTTTTCAAATGAATATGCAATACCGCAAAAAATTTGGAACAATTGATTTCCAAGTCCTCCCATAATTTCAATATAAATCATTGCGCTATATATTGAAATTAAAAAATTAGCTTTAATTATTATTTTATATTATTTTTATAATAATATAAAGACATAAGTTCAACTCGATTTATACTATATTATGTCTCTTTTAGAAGCTAAGTATATTACATTATGCAATACTTCTAGCGATATTAATGAACATTTACCAATATTAAAAGCATATGCTCAAGAATGTAGTTCTGTTTTTGAAACCGGTGTTAGAGGCGTTATAAGTTCATATGCATTATTATATGGTTTAGTGGAAAATAACAATATAACTGACAAAGTAATTTTTTTGAATGATATAGATGACTGTAATATTGATGAGTTTAAAAAGCTTGCAGAGGCCAATTACGTTTCTGTTAAATATCAATGGATAAATAATTTAGAATTAGAGTTTTTACCCAACGAAACTTTCGATTTAACTTTTATAGATACATGGCATGTATATGGACAATTAAAGAGAGAACTCAAAAAGTTTTCAAAAATAACAAATAAATATATAATTATGCATGATACAGAAATAGACGGAATAGAGGGAGAAACTAAGCGCTTATATGGAATGTATAATGATTTATATGTTTCTAATAATTTAGATGGTCTTGTAAATAGAACAAACATACCCAAACATGAAATATTGAAAGGAATAATGCCGGCAATTGATGAATTTTTAAGTGCAAACACTAATTGGACCATGGAAAAACAATATAAAAACAATAATGGCTTAACTATTTTAAAAAGAATAGCATAATAAACTTAATAGGTATAACAATATAATTTATGATTATATTTAAATACAATTTTCTCTTATAAATTATAAATATTAACTTATAATTTATAAATGTATGATAATTTAGTAAAAGCAATATTAGAAGATAGCGAATCACTTATACAACCAATTTATATAAAGAGTGACGCCACAAATATTGGTGGTTTATGTAATGCTTCGTTATGCTATCATAATAATATACTTCATGTTATATTGCGAAGTGTTGAATATACATTACATTGTTGTGAAGGCGAAGAAAAATATCAAAGCACATATGAAGGACCTGTTTCATATTACCATAAAGATAATGATTTAACACTTAGAACAGTAAACTATTACGGAATATTAAACCCATACACACTAGTATTAGAAAGTTACAATAAGATTGACACATCTAACTGTGATACTAATCCATTGTGGTGTTTCATAGGACTTGAAGACGCAAGACTAGTAAATTGGAATAATAAATATTATGCAATTGGTGTTCGTAGAGATACAACAACAAACGGACAAGGCAGAATGGAGTTTTCAGAATTACTTATAAATGAAGCTCATGTATGTGAAGTAAATAGGATTAGAATTGAGTCGCCTAATCCGTCTAATTATTGTGATAAAAATTGGATGCCTATAAAAAATAAACCATTTCATTTTGTTAGATGGACTAATCCTGTTGAAGTAGTTGAGACAAATCTAGACTCTAAAACATCAAAGGTTATATATAAAAACAATATAACTTTGAATTTTCCATATGAGTTGCGTGGAGGTAGTCAACTGGTTGAATGGAATAATAACACTTATTTATCTATTATTCATGAATGTGATTTTGTGGCCAAAAATTATAACTCTAATAAAAACGCAAGCTATTATCATCGCTTTGTGCTATGGAATACTGATTTTTCAATAAAATATATAAGTTCAAGTTTTAATTTTATGAGTGCTAAAATAGAATTTTGTATTGGGTTAGAGGTGATTGAAGATTATGTTATAATAATTTTTGGATATCAAGATAATTCTTGTTATGCGTTAAAACTTAAAAACAACACTGTACATAATATAATATGGAATCTATTAAAACCTGTCTTTTAAAGTACATTGAAGAACCGAATAATCCAACTTATAATTTTGAGTTAGCACATAGTTATGAAGAAGAAAAACAATATGCTGCTGCATATAGTTTTTATTTAAGATGTGCTGAATTTACACATAATAATATTTTAGCTTGTGAATCGCTGATTAGAGCATCACTATGTATTAACAAACAAAAATACCGCGATTCAAAAGAGCTTTATCTTATAAAACAAGCATTATGTGTATCTCCTAATTCACCTGAACCATATTATATTGCGTCATTATATTTTTACTATAGAAGCACAAATGAGCCCAATAGACGCTGGTGGTTAGATTCTTATATGTATGCATCATTAGGAGTAAATGTATTAGAAACAACCAATGCTACTAATTTTATACATTCTATTGATTATAGTAAAATAAATTTATATTATCAAAAGGCCTTAAGCGCTACAAAAATAGGTAAGCTAGGTGAAGCAGTTGAAATATATAAAAAGTTGCTACTATTTACAAATGATAGTAATTTATTAAACCTATTTCAAAATAACATTACACAACTCACTGTTCCATTAAATAGCATTTTAAATAGTATTAGTTATAAAAAATATAAAAAATATACAGACAATGCTAAAGTTGTAAACAGTGAAAACAGTGAAAAAAGTGAAAAAAGTATAATAGAAACACAGACAAATTTATCTATAAACTATGACCAATTTATACAAAAGCATTATGATTTTATTCCATGCCATGACCAATTAGGCAATGATAGTGATAGAGTTGGTATAACAAATATTAATGAAGCATTATATAATTTATATAATACTAAATCTGTCGTTGCCTTAAACACTTTTGGATATGTTAAGCATACGATTTCAAAACTGGAGCAAATAGATGGATGGAATTTTGATAATAAGCACGGAATATATATAAAAAAACCAGACACAAATATATTTAATGAACTAGCACAACGCGCATTAGTTGTAGTTGGAGTATTAGTTTGCACTACCACAAAATGGATTAAAAAACAGTTAGCTAGCATAGATTATCCAATTGAAAATTATATTATAATCAATAATAATGCCAAATGTTTAGCACACGAATTAGATATTATTGTATCTAAAAAGCATAAATTTATTAACAATATGTCAGTGTATCATATGCCATATAATTTGGGTTGTGCCGAGGGATGGAATACAATAATAAAATCGTTCTTATTTTCACCATATTGGGTTATTTTAAATGATGATGTTAGTTTTATGCCTGGCTTTTTAGAAGAATTACATAATAGCACAGAAAATAATAAAGACGCCGGTTTTATTCATGGAAAACCTTGTTGTTTACCATATTTATATAATTTTGGCAGTTTTGATATGTTTTTAATACGAGATTGGGTGGTCAAAGAATATGGACTGTTTGATATTAATTATTATCCTGCTTATTTTGAAGATTTTGATTACATAATGCGTTTGTATAATAAACCAATTAAAATAATAAATACATTAACACATGGTTATTTACACGGTGATACAAGTGATTATAATATATCAGGTAGTAATACACAAAAAGCATCAGATGATTTGTTTATTAGAATGACAAATTCTAGATATAAAAATTTAGACTATTTTGTTAAAAAATGGAATATATACCCAGAATACATTACTGATGAAAATCATAGTTTTATTTTTAAATATCCATTTAATAATGTAAATAATAGTTTGTCATTTAATAGCTTTGACTTTGAATTTAGAAAATCCAAGTATTTAGATAATGAGTTACACAAGAGCACATCTAATACAAAAGTAAATACAATAGTAAATACAATACCTTTACACCATATTAATATAAAGACACAGCCCAACATTATTGTGCTAGACAATTTTTATGAGAACCCAGATTTATTAAGAGACTATGCTTTAGGATTAAAATACGAACCGCCCGAAAATCACGGCGCACTAGGATTTCGATGTGAAAGTGGTAGAAAACTTTTAGATGGAACAAAAGAATTATTTGAAAAATTATTACATAACACAATTCCTGATGGTTCGAATCTAGGAGAGTGGAATTATAGCACAAATGGTTGTTTTCAATGGTGTAATGGTTCAACGCAAATAGTATATCATTGTGATAGTCAAAAATACGCAGGAATTGTATACTTAACACCTCATGCTCCTATTAATTGCGGCACAAGCTTTTTAAGACACAAAAAATATAAACTAAGGACAAGTGAAATATTTTCAAAAAATGATTGGTATGATTCCTCACTAAATTATAATGAACCACATCTTGATAAAACCTCTTGGGAAATTGTTGATTCTATTGGCAATATATATAATAGACTGGTAATTTTTGATGCTCAATACATTCATGCTGTAACTGAATATTTTGGTGAAACAATAAATAATTCGCGCTTATTTCAGTTATTTTTTTTTAATTTAGCTAACTAATAAAGATATAATAATCTAATTATCTAATCATCTATAAGCATCTAACTATCCCCATAAAATGCTTTAACAAGTGGATTACATGCTATTTTTGTATAATCAAAATGTGTCAAGTACAGTCCACTGAGAGATTTGACACGTGATAATGCCACATATGTTTGTCCATAAGCAAAAATATTGCTTCCAATATCGATTATGGCATTTTCAAGCGTTAAACCTTGTGCTTTATGAATAGTTATAGCCCATGAATAAATAAGCGGGATTTGACTAACACCAACACGTTTATTATGCTCTGATTTCCAAATAAAGTTTGTTACTGTTATAGGATTGACTATATTATTGAATTTTACACACGGCATAGCTTTGTCATCAAATCCAACTACAATACCTTGACTCCCATTAGCAATAATTAATTCGCCGCATAGTGTTATATTTGCTATACACATAACATGTGTACCAACTTTTAGTTTAAGCGTCTTTTCAGCAATAATGCTATTTGCCAAAAAATCATAGTCTTGTTTTACATAATTGTTGCTCTTAAGATATAAGTCAAACAATAATCTATGATTTTCAAAATCATCACTATTATCAGTTAAATCAACATAGCTCATAACATATTCAATTTCTTGAATGCTTTTTTCTAGCTTGGCATATTCTTTTGCATTAATAGTTTCAACATCTCTCTTTATAGGTGAGAGAATAGTCAAAACTTTTTCCTTTTTTAATACATCTAGTGTGGATTTATCAAAAAGTCGTGATTTCAATGCTTGTTGTGTAGACGGAGTAATTTGACCTTTTCTAATATATTTTAATGCCTTTAACAATAACTCATCGTTTTGCCTGAAAATGGTTTTTAAGACAATTTGATTTGGTTTTGGAAATAGTTGTTCCCATAATATGTGTTGAAAACAATACATAGATTCTTCTTTTTCACAACCATTAGAGAATACAGGAGAGAGCTGATAAAAATCACCCGTAAAAATTACTTGTAGCCCACCCAATGGCTTATCATTTTTATAATATTTTTTAGCTATAAGGTCTAATAATAATAAAAGTTTTAATGACATCATACTAACTTCATCAATAATTAAAACTTCCAACTTTTTCCAATTCTTTAACTTATGTGCCTTTTTTGTAAAGAGTTCACTGACCAAGTCCTCGTTTTTTTTGGAAGCTACTCCTATTCCTGCAAACATATGTAGTGTTGTGGCCTTACATTCAAGCAAAATAGCCGCACACCCTGTTAAAGCACATACTTTAATGTGCTTTTCATTGTTTTCTGCATGTTTAACAATAGATTTGATTAAAAAGGATTTGCCTGTTCCACCGGGACCTGTTATAAATAAATTCTCTCCAGCAACATATTTATCAAAACAAATTTGTTGTTCAACACTCAATGTTGATGTTGTCATTACTTGTAATCGTTGTTAATCAATATAATTAACAATTATAGTATTCAATTTTATAAGTTTATAAGTTTTATAAGTTTTATAAGTTTTATAACTTATAAATTAGCAAACTAATTAATGGTTATAAAACAAAAATAAAAAATTGCAAAAATAAAATAATAAAATTGATTAAATTTTTAACTTAAAGCATCATTACTAATACTAGTATTATGGAAAAGCGTATTAATGATAAAGTATCTGTTTATGTGGATACTTTTAAATCAACAATAAAAACATATATTGAAGACAATAAAAATATGCAGTTTGATGACAAAAGCGAGCTATTAAAGATGGTTTATGATTTAGATAGATTAGAAATCACAAAGGAAGATTTTGCAAAGAGAAAACGCTGTAAGTCAGTTGTCCCTTTTTATAATAGGTGTATTGCTAAAAAAGCATGCGGAGAACAGTGCACACGAAAGAAACAAACAAGTTCCGAGTTTTGTGGAACACATGATAAAAACAGACCACATGGAGTAATAAATTCAAATATGGGAGAAGAAACTGTTAAAAATATTGAATTAGAAATTTGGTTACAAGAAATTAATGGTATTAATTATTTTATTGATAAAAATAATAATATTTATAAATCAGAGGACATTATACATAATAGCAAAACTCCTCAAATTATAGCAAAATATGAAAAAGAAGGTAATGTTTATAAATTTGTTACAAGTTATGCTAGCTAATATTATAACTTAAAAAAATTGAATTATACAAGTTAATGTTTAACAATTGTATTATGTTGCTAAGTGAGTTGGTAAAATTATTTTCAAGTCAATTAAATATAGATGAAGAGAGATTTATTAATATTATTGAAATTAATAATATTAATTGTAATCAACAACTGCGTATAGCAAAAAAAGAACACAAGTTACCTAATACTACAAATAATTCAAATAGTAATATTAATAATAGTTCTAATAATGTGGAAAAACGCTCACGAGGTAGACCACGAAAACTGTGTAATATTATTATAGAAAAAAGTAATATACCCGAAGATGTAAACTATGAAGGTGTAGAAGAAATAACTCATAACTCTAAGCTTTATTATAAGACTGACGATGGTGCAATATTAGATACTAATTATAATGTTCAAGGTCTAGTTATTAATGGACAAATAACGATGAACAAATAATGATGAACAAATAATGATGAAATAATTATGTCCATAAAATCTATATCATTTTTATTAATTCAAGCGCATCATATCGCGCATTAGGATCTTCTGAAAGCATATGGTCAACAATTATTTTTTTTAAGTGTTTTGGAGCATAGTACCATTTAAAAGGCCTATATGGTATATGAGTTTTAGATTCTAATAGTTCATAAAATACTATTCCTGTAGAGTAAATATCTATTTTATGATTATAAAAAGCTGCAGTATTAAACATTTCAGGTGCCATATATTTACGACTTCCCACAAATGAGATAGCACTATTAGAAGAGTCATTAGTTATTTGCGCATTATAAAATTTAGACAGCCCAAAGTCGGCAATTTTAGCTTTCTTAGAAGAAGTAATAAGAATATTTGATGGTTTTATGTCTCTATGAATGAGACTTAACGGTCGTCTATTATGCAAGTAAGCAATACCACGAAGAATATCTTGCATTATAGATAGCTTTTGAGTTTTATTAAAATTGCGCATATTAGAACTAATAGTTCCATTAGAAATATATTCAAGGACAATAATAAATGGGTCATCTATAAAACCCAAAAACTGAACAATGTTTGGATGATGAAGCTTTGACATAATGGTTAGTTCCTGCAATACCATGGATTTATTAGCTTTAATAAATTCTGGATTAATAACTTTCGCAACTACAAATGTTTCTCTCCATTTTGCCAAATATACTTTAGAAAATGAGCCGGTACCCAATATTCTATCTTGAAAAATAAACAATTCCCATGGAGCAATTTCCCAATCATCAAATACTTTATGTTGCAAATAAGCAAATTTGGTTGGTATATTATGCGTTAATTCTAGATTTGTACAAGATAAGTCTACATTATAATTATGAAAGCCGCCATTAAGAAACATACCTATATAAGTTAATAACTATTGTGTTTAATATTTATTAACTTATGAAAAAAATTATTTTAAAGAAAAAAAAATCATGCTGTTTTTCTTTAAAATAATTTAACACTTAACACCTAAGACCAAAGACTTAACACCATATAGTATCTTCATGTTTATTCCGACACTTCAGGGTCAACAGCCTTTGCCTTTTCATTCCAAGGTGCCTTCTCTTCATCACTTAGAGCCTTCCACATGGCACCAAGCTCAGTCATAATGTCTTGATTCTTAAGCTTTGAACCATCAGCAGTAAGCTTAGTCTTGACTGCATCACGCATATCTGCACTATAAAGAAGGTAGCCACTTGTGCGCTTCTTCTTAGGCTTCTCTTCATCTGAAGATACTTCCTTCTTAGCAGCCTTAGCCTTCTTAACCGGCTTTTCCTTAGCATCAGGAACAGCTTCAATTGGGGCATCAGCCTTAAGGAGAAGCGCAACCTGTTTCTCAAGAATATCAAGACGCTGAGTAATAGTAGTAGACGACATTGCTATTTGATTTATTAGAATACAAACAATAATATTAAAAAAAAGCTATTCAATTTTTTTAAAGTATAACAAAATATTAATAAAAAATAATAAAAAATAAAAATAATAAAAATAATAAAAATAAATATTAAATATAATTTATTAGTATATAACATTAAATATGACTAATGAAATTATTTTATTAAACGACCTAACCACATTTAGTGACTTTAAAGACACATATGATGATTTAGTGGAAAATAACATGTTTGAAGACATAGTACTGGTAGATTGTGATACTCTAAATAATATTATACAACTTTTAGAAAAAATTTATGCCAACAACTTAATGTTATTGTTTATTCTGAGCTGTGCAAGCTCATTATACATATGTTCTTCTAGACGCAAAAAAGACTATATTATGATTAATAATGTTGAACCAAAACTACTTAAAGGCACAGTTATTGAGAACGTATAAAAAAAAGTAAACTTAATAAATAAATAAAAATTTTTATTTATTTAGCATAAATAAAAAGTGTTATATTATAATATACTATTATTATAATAATAGTATGCAGGCAACGAGTTTTGAAGGCCTAATCCTGGGGAACGCAGAGAGGGAGATGCAAAAAAGTAAGGCGCGGTTGACGGGGTTTATACATGCGAGTTATAATGCTTACGATGCTTACGCGAAAAACCAGGATAGTCCAGATAATCGCAGAGAATTATCACGTGCGATGGAAAATTTGATAAGTGAGGTCAATAACCTGGTAACAAAAAAAAATATATTAGTTACACTAAAAGAGGCATTTGATGAACTAGCACCAAAAGGCGATGTTGTTCCTTCTAACGGAGGAAGAAAATCTAGAAGAAGAAAAAAAACAAATCGACGAGAGTAAGGCAATTCAAAAATAGTAGAGATTTTTAACCAACACAATCATCAAGCCATCTAGCATTAAGACTAACTTGTTTATGTTCTACAGCTACACTAGGAGTAGCCTTAGAATCAAGACCATCAATTTTCCATCGTTCATACATAGAAACTTGCTGAAAAATTTCGTTAGGAGCAGGATGAACTTTGGCAGTTTTATAATCGGTCTTCTTTTGACTAGTAGTTTTTGAATTGCTTAAATCAATAGCAACTTTGTTAGTACTCATTTTATATTGTTTAGATTACTAATAATGTAAAATAATAATATAGGAAAAAACCAATTCAATTTTTTTATAGTGTTTTATATATAATTATTTTCATTTAGCTAATGTAAGCTAAATGAAAATAAACGACACCGGCGAGGTTCGAACTCGCGCGAGCAATGCTCAATGGATTAGCAATCCATCCCCTTAACCACTCGGGCACAGTGTCACGAAAAAACGGTGGTAGCAGGGTTCGAACCTGCGCGGGCTATGCCCAACAGATTTCAAGTCTGTCTCCTTAACCACTCGGACATACCACCTATATGTAAAATTACATATGCTATAGTTAGTAGTATGCTTTTAAGTCGTTTTTTTAAATAGTTTAAAATATAAACATACTATTAAATACAAGTTATGAGTTATGTATATTTTATAAGGTCAACATACGGTTCAACATATATTGGTGCAACTGTTGATTTAGACAGACGTATTAGGCAACATAATAAATTGATTGTTGGTGGGGCGCACGCAACATCGCTGAAAGTTGCTAAAGGTGAAATGTGGAGTTATTATTGTTATGTAGAGAATTTTCCAAATTATAATGAAGCGCTAAAATTTGAATGGAGATGGAAACATTTATCACGACAAATTCAAAAAGAATGTCCCTCGCTAAATCCAACAGAAAAAAGATTGGAAGCACTTAAGCGCTTATTAGCACTACCTAAATCAACATCTAAAGCAATTGAATATAAAGAATGGGAAAAAAGTCCAAATATAGTATATGTTTCTTAAAACGCTAAGCTAATCAATTTTTGTAGAGTTTAAAAAAATTGATTTGTTTTTTTAGAAATAATTGTTATGTCCTCAGATTATAAAGCGATGAACATTTTTATTGATATTTGCGTTCCTCGCATCAAGCTCTTCAAGTTCATGGACTACAAGTTCGTGGAGGCGGCGTTTGAAGCAGCTTACGGAAAAGACTGTGTTCGCTCCATCGGGTTCTTTCCAATGATTATAAACGGAAAGCAGTTTTACAGACTCGAGGTGACTTTGGTGTGTGCAACAGAAGAAGCACTTGACATGCGTTCAAAGCTGAACGACGGAGACCATGTGTTCTTGGAAGTGCCGTTTTATCAGTATGTGGAAGGAACCAGAGTGGAGAAAAAGCACGCGTGGAAGTGTGTGAAGTTGAGTTTTGACAGACCACAGCGTAAAGTGCATGAAGGTGACTATCATGAGTGGTCACGTAAGCTTCAGTTGCTCCAGCCTATACCGGCAAGTGTAACAAAGCTAGAGAAGCTTCTTCATGAAACGGCAGAGTGCGCAAGAGCATGCAGGAGTAATGTAGATGATGCACTGCTCCGCCGAGCGCCGCCATATGCCACAACACATCATGAATGCTCGCCACAGCGTTGCCAAGAGCTTGTACACTTTGAAGAGCAGTTGCAGCGTCTGCGTTGGCATAGCAACAGCATTGTCCATTGTCTTAGTTCCGCATGTGAACAGCTTCCACACATGAAGACTTGTATAGACAACATGACGCGCATTACGCCTAAAAACTAGAGCTGTGCGCTAAGACTACTAGGGAGCATGTTGTGATTTTTTTTTTCATAAAAAAAATTGAATTCTTTTTTATAAACAAGTTAAAATAACATAACATAATATAACACAATGAACACTCTTGACATTTGCATTCCTCTTACTGATAATGTTGATGCGTCTTTTGTGGAAGCTAAGTTTATCAAACTTTATGGAGCAAACTGCGTTCAAAAAATAACTATTTTTCCAAATGAATTACCAGACAAGTGTACTATCTTTATCAAAATGCTATGTTTAACCGAGGAAGCATTGAGCTTGTGTAGACATATTAATGAAGGTAAGACTGTATATGTAGATTATGATGATGCTAAATGGAGATGTATTAAGGTACGTAGTCCAAGCACATATTGTAAACAATCACAAACACTTGTATGGTCGTATAGAGATAGTCTAGCCATGGAAAAAGCAAATGCGGAAGAAGAAAAGGAAAAACTTCATTATGATAAGCTAAATGTAGAAGAGCAACAACGTCTTCAAGCAAAATGGAGTCAAACTAGTGCCTATCGTGAAGAGCACAAACACATAGAAGCACATAGAGCTCATGAAACACACGTTGTTCCAGTTCTTACTAAATTATTGCGCATTAATGAACTTTTACACGAAGCAAAGAAGTTAGCCGAGAGCTATGATGAAGACATTGATTGCGAAACATATTATAATGACCGTTTGACACCGGATAGTAGATTTTTGCTAAGAAGCCATAGCCTAAAATTGGCAACTTCTTTATGGAGCGCATTAAAAGATTGCGATAACACACGGAACATATTGAGAGACACCCCTATTGAGTTTCAGTTTTATCCAAGTGGGGATTCGTTGTAAAAACAACTTATTTAATTATATATTGAAATACATTTTAGCAGACTATTTTAATTTCACCTATTAATATTTCAACAATTTTTTTCTCTGCGTTTTTTATGTTTTTGTTACTTAGTTTAACAGCAATACTCAATATATCATAATCCTTACTACTGTAAAAAATGTAAGCATTTCTTCATAGTCCCTAGAAGACATAACTTTTCTGAACAGTCTATTTTATCCAATATTTCAACAAATTTTTTCTCTGCGTTTTTTATGTTATCTTCACTTAGTTCAACATTAATCGTCAATGGTTTATAACCATAGTAACGGTCATACAATTTAAGTAATTCTATATAATTGGTATTGGGTTTATATAAAGGCATATTAAATATTTGTGATAATTTTAAAAAATTATTATTGTACCTGCTGTGGCCGCTATACTTCAAAAAGAAGCTATCGTCATCTTTCAAAAGCTCACCACCAAAATGATGCATCAATATATATGCAGATTTTGGGTTCTCTGCTATACTTATTATACCTTCTATATTTGGGGATAATAAGTTTGAGATTATTATTAAAACACTACGTAATAATATATTATATTTTTTACCTTCATAATTTTTGTGTGTTTTAGAGGCTAACGTTAGTTTTACACCATCAATTTCAATAACAATAGATGATACACAATGATAGTTTATATATAAACATAGTAGTAAATGGTCGGCCATATCCAAGGCGGCGGTGGCGGTAGGCGGCACCCTATGTCCATAATATTCCAATAAACTATTCTCTTCATGATTATATATATAATCTATAGATAGCCTTAAATTACTACATTTTTGTTGCAAAGCTTTATTCAATTGCATCAATTTTGCCTTTGCTTCTGTTAAATTCAATTCTGTAGGGTGACATTTATGACGAGTAAGATATAATATATTATGTCTTATAAGAAACTCTTCTATTTCATCAACTATATCCATATCCGCATAATAGTAATCAGGTTCAAATTGTGTTGAAGCAGGTTCAAATCCTGTTGAATCAGGTTCAAATTCTGTTGAATCAAGTTCAAATTCTTTTAACTTTTGGGTTTTAATAATGTCTGTTATTTTTTCTACTATTTCCGTTGGTAAATCCTCGGCACTTTCATCAAGTTTGAATATTTCATTTGTATGACCTATAATCACGTATTTCTTTTTGTGTCCATAAAAATAATGATTGCAACCCTTTATAATTACTTTATAAATAGGACTACCATTAATTGTATTTACCTTAATTGGTTCTGATTTTGTAATTGATGTTGACGCAGTTGGAGAGTCGTTGGCTTTAACTTCATCCTTAACATAGTCATTAGTTCCGCCGGTTATCCTTATAAATTTTCTTGTTTTATTCCTTTTTGTTTTTTTTAATCCTTTTTGTTTTTTTAATCCTTTTTGTTTTTTAATTTTTTTTGTTTTGCTAAATTTCCTCATTTTTATAATATATATATATATTATATTCTAATACATGTTTTTTACAATTTATTGTATAGTTTATAAAAATTGAGAACCCTTTTTTTTCTACACTCTAGTGGTCTAGCAAAAATGGCACCAACTATTTACAACATCAATAATGCGCAACTGAAAGCAAAGATTGCATCATTTGATTATGATTGGACGCTTGTTTGCCCTAAAGATGGCAAAACCTTTCCCTCAAATGTGGAAGACTGGCAATGGCTCTATCCAAACATTCCAGACGAGCTCAAGCGACTCAATGAAGAAGGGTTCAGTGTTGTGATTTTTACAAATCAGTCAAAAGATTGGAAGGTAACACAAATCCAAAGTGTAGCACAAAGTTTGGAAATACCCATTTTTATTGTGCTAGCACGAGAGAAGTGCGATTACAAACCGAACCCAATTTTGTATGATGTGCTAGTTGGAAATGCTAAAGTTAGTAAAGAACAGTCTTTCTTTGTTGGTGATGCGCTTGGACGGAAAGGGGATTGGGCGGATAGTGATAAAGTGTTTGCGCAAAACATTGGTCTCAAGTGCTACAGTCCAGAAGAGATGTTTGCTACCAAACATGAGACGGAAACTGTGGAAATTCCCCAACTAAATTTGTCTGATTCCAAGCAAGTTATTATTATGGTTGGCTACCCTGGGTCAGGTAAAAGCACTATTGCCAAGCACATTTGTGAAGATGAGCGGTTTGTGCTTATTCAGGGAGATGTCTATAAAACTTCACCAAAAATGATTAAAGCAGCGAGCGAACTTGTTCAAGAAGGTAAGTCAATTGTTTTTGATGCCACAAATAGCTCTTGTAAAAAAAGGAGTGAGTATTTGGCATTTGCCAAGAAGCATAACTATAAAGCATTATGTATTCATGTATCAACATCACTAGAAGTTGCGTACAAGCGTAATAAAGAACGGAGTACAGAGAACCAAGTTCCAAAGATTGTTTATAGCGTTTATACAAAGCATTTTGAGAGTCCAAGCGTAGAAGAGGGGTTTGATGTTATTGTTTTGTAAATGTTATAGCTATAACAATATGATGGTGGTGCAAAAAAAAATTTTTTTTCAAAGAAGACAAAGAAGAATAAGAGTAAGAAGAAGGAGAAGACTAAGGAGAGTAGGTATTATAGTTTAGCATTAGAGTTCCAAACATGTAGTTCGTCGTGTGAGAGTGATTTCCACATAGCGGCGAGTTCAGTCATAACTTGTTGAGGAGTGAAAGGGGTGCCTTGAGAAGCGAG
>Ga0114979_10000058_pt1 | contig 63246 bp, 106 predicted proteins | sample S_140625_EF_Meta_FD_87315 | JGI IMG/M metagenome (GOLD analysis project Ga0114979, IMG submission 87315) | Freshwater microbial communities from Lake Simoncouche, Canada to study carbon cycling - S_140625_EF_MetaG | ecosystem: Environmental > Aquatic > Freshwater > Lake | place: Lake...
AGACCTACTTATGTAGACCTACTTATGTAGACCTAATCTGCGACAAAGGTGAACTGGGACAAATACTGTTTATCCCCGATACCCTACGGTGATTAGAGAGTAAGTTATTGCAACGTAAACATCTAACCTGCGTATAAAGCGTTTCCCAATAGTCTTGGATACCAGAAAAATCCTGTGCCTCGGATACAGCTTTCTCTTCTTCTGGGATCATGCTGCGAACTGTCTGAATCTCTAAACCTGCGCCCGTATCCGAAGGGGTGCATTCAAGAACGCTTAGACCATCCATCTCTCCAAGATCCTCCTTTAGAGAGAGTAAGGTGCCTTCATAATCACAATCAAAGGCAATGTCCTGGGCCGACCCGTATGCGCCAAGAATCTCTATTACAGAGGTTTCTGCTTTACCAATAAAGGTGAATAAGACTAAAATATATGACCGGCCTGTAGGATCAGACGATGGTACATACCTGCTTGAAAGCGTAAGATTGAACATTGGGATCATCGTTGGGGTAGTTTCCATGTATCTCCTGTTGGTAACTGGTAATCGATTACATGCTGCTACTGCTGCCACTACGTGCGTAATCCAAGGCTACGCATCTCTTTAACTGTGAAGAGTACGGCATCCTTATCGGGATAGACCCAATAAGCATAAAAGAAATTAGGGTTATGAAGCTTCAAATCAGGGTTATGAAGCTTCGTTGTGGCAAGATATCCCGACAGTTCCTCAATTGAGGAGAAGCTGCGCATACTTGAAACGCTTATGACGCCTCGCCATTTCTCGCATAACAGAATCATCATAGCTCCTAATGTTAGCGGAAATCGATTACCGTTTCAAGCACCATCTTGAAACCACCGGCTAAGGCTCCTGTATGCCTCATCCCCTGCGTAAAGCTTCCCATCACGAATTCTCCATTCGGTCGAAGGTAACTCCGATGATGCGCCCCGAAGGGGATATCGTATTTAGAGAGACGATCACGGTCAGTATCGTCAAGAGGACGTAAAGGATAAGCCGCAACTCTTGGTGTAAAGACCCATCATTGCTTTTTCGCTTCTTCAAGCTGATGCTGTAACGATAGGATCTTATTCTCTACTACAATCCTGTCTGCAACCGCTGAATCAAGCTCAGCTTGAATACGACGAATGGTGGCCTCACGCTTGCGCTCTTCTTCTACAAGATCCATCTCTTTCGAGAATATAAATGTATTTGGCATGGTGAGGTAATTCAAGTTGAATGTGGAATACCGACATCCAGTAATGGAGGAAATAGCTGATACCATCATTTCTCTTGTGTCAAAGAAGAAAATGGTATCGCCTTCATCAGATACTCTATCAGAGTCGTGCGGGGCTAAATTGCCCCGCACGCGCTCAACAACCGTCAAGACCTCATAAGCCCGTTGGGTAATTTTCGCGTAAAAAGATAGACAGTGTAGAATGTCCTGTGTAGCCATTCCGCCGATAGCTGGATCGGCGGAAGTAAAGAATTCCGTGCCCATGAAACACCTCTAAATTGTTAGGAGGTAGCGAAGCTTGAACATCATAGCCCGATTATGAATCCTGACATCCAAGCTTTAGTCAAGAGCTTGTAAAGATAACGTCTGTGGTGAACCATCCCATAGACTGACAATGGAAGGATACTTCAACAACCTTGCATAAGCGGCCCTGTCCCCAAGGGAGGCGTGCATAGCCGCTCCTAAGGTACTAAACATCTGTCTCGTAGGCATGCACCTTGGCCGTTCCTGGCTGGTCGATGATCCCCGATACAACCCGCTTATAGCTTCTTAGATGCCAAGGATCTTTACCCTGGCATCCGCCACGACCGTTATTTCCATAGCGACCTCCGATTTGTGCTTATGGAAGTTCCAAGAAATCCCATGCAATGATGTTGAGTTGGTCAGGATGGTATTTGGATTCCCCAACCCGAATCCGAGGCTCAAGTCTATACCCAGGTGCCTCTTCTTGACCGATGGCTTCAAGTTGAACATGCCCGATAAAGGTATGCTTGACGCCGCGACCATCAACAACCGTCATGAGAATGTATGTGCTACGATTGGGATCTTTAACAAGACAGGCCGGAAATGGCTCAGTCCGGGTAGGGGCAGGAAGTTTCATGGTAGGCTCCTCTTGGGTTGTTTCTTGATCACAAGATACCCTACCCTGGAATAGAGACAACTCAAAGAGAGGAGTCTTGACAAGTCGTTTACAAGCTTCGCTCTGCTTACAAGCCTGCAAGCTATCGCTATAGCTTACATCCTAACGGACCTGTAAAGCTACACGGTAATCGATTTCCTAACTACCAAGATATGGGACAAATTCGCAGCTATCTAAATAATTAGTGCCTTTTGAATGGCAATAAGCCTGTCCTCTGGGAATAGAGGCAAGCGTCATAGATAGCTCGTCTGGTGCGCGTAGGAAACTAATCTCATTGGTGAGTAGTCCGTTGGCTACCCAAATCTCAACTCCGTCTGGTCTAATCGCACGATAACGAACCATACAGTATGAAGCGTCTTTACAGGCGTCCGATTCACATCCACAATTGCGGATACCAAATGTTTGAATCCATGGCCCTATGTGGTGAATGTGAGGCTCAATCAAACATACAACTGCCTCACCCCAAAAAGGCGTATCGACGTAACATCCTACCGTGATTTCAGGCATTAGTGCCTCCTAAACTAACCGATTTCCTTAGGGCGTAGGCCAGATCTGAATAAACGGTGCGCCATACCCACTCTTGGTGCGGATAGTCGCACGTTCCGCATCAATATGGAGCATGGTCTTGATCGGCAACTGTTGCCGGATGCCCGACGCTTTCAATGCAGCACTAAGGCGAAGATCAGGGGAATAGTCAACATCAAGCGTGAGCATGGGGTTCGTGTTTTCCCGAAAGTAATCTACAATGCTCTTGAACATGGTATCTTCAAAGACCTTGATCTGCTGTGCTGTCGCAGGAGGAGATAGCATTGTTGAAAACCGGATAGCTAAATCACCATCTTTATCACCTACTGATGATTGCGTACTATTGCGCAAGTGGTCTGCAAACCACATTGAGGCGATAAGGGCAAGCTCGTCAATAACAGTGCTACGAGAACGGATATTCATGTGATACTCCTGATGAAGAAAGATTATTTATTAGTAGCCAAGCTGTTTACGTCATACCGCTTAATAATGTCCTCTCTGGAAAGAGCTTTCGTCTTTGCAAACTGCTCAATACTCAATACCCGTTTGCTATCGTAAATAGCCTCACGCTCAGTACGCTCTTGGAAAAGAACCTCTTTCCATTTCTCTTGGTGTAGCTCTAAGGCTTCCTTACGCGCTTTACGCTGTAAAGCAACCGTTTTGTCGTATTCGGAGTGACATGATGTACAAAGCCATGCCTCTAAATACTCTCCGTTTTCCGATAGATAACCACCTGCTTCATTGCGAAGGTAAAATGAACACCATCCTTTCGCAAGGTAAGGAGTAGGTAGCTTCGTTCTCGTTCCCTCAACCTGTGTTGCGCTGTGGCAACGCATACAGGTGAGAGAAAGAATCATCTTTGCTGTTGTGTTTACAAGGCTCATAAATATCCTCAAGAATTAGGTGTATGGAAATCAATAATCGTAACTATCTCGTCTGATGGCATCATATATCCAATGCCTCCTTTGCCAAGTAAAGTAAGGCCATATTCTGCATTCTCCCAACGGGGCGTGTCCCGAACACTGTCAATGTTATACTTTCTAATACCAGTAACCGAGAATACCTCGTTCAAGGTAATGACAACATCATCAGTCTTTACTTCCGATGCGGGTATCTCTCGCTTAGGAAAGCGAGAAGCAAAAATAAGTGCATCCTCATCGTCTATGGCAAACGGTGTAAGTGCTGGTTCCGTTGGAGGCTCCTCTTCGGTAGATGCTTCCAAGAGCTTCATCCATTTACCTATCTCTGCTTCGAGCGCAGGAATGCGCGATTGTGAATTAATCCTGGCTATTGCAGATGTTCCATTCGCCATAGATTTATGTGCCGATAACAAGGCGCGTAGGTAATTCAGATCGGTAATCGATTTCATGGGGTTACTCCTTTTCTGAAAATAATACCTCTAAGTGAGGGGCATGCATAGCCTGTATGCATTCCTTTGCAGGAAGTTTACAGGCATTAGTAGCTGTGGCTACTACAGGCAAAGGAAGTTTGCCTGGGGGCTTATGGTGCCAGTAGTGCGCGTGCAAGGGCTTCCCCTTCCGTAGTCCCTACACCTAATCGGATAGGCTGGGCCAATCGCTTCTCTGAGTATACCTCCCATACGCTTTGGGTACGAGAATAACGTACCCGTACATAAGGATCATGATACCGGCGTCTTGCCATCTCTAATAAACAACCCTTTGTCGATGGATGATCGATACAAATCGATGTCTCCCTTGGATCAAGTTTTCCTGTATCCATCGTGTAGCCACAGCTACTATTGTATAAAATACCGTCCATTGCGGTAAAGTGACCGCTTAGAAATAATTCACGCCCTAACGTGAAATTACTCTCGGTATTATCACTAACTGATGTAGTCATTCTAACTCCGTTTTTTGATTGTTTGAATTAATCGATACCAAGTGCTGAATTGCACTATTCATTGAACCGTAAACGTCTAATACTCCTATCCCAGCTACAGGATATACAACGATCTTCTTTAATACTTCAGCATTCGCTTCGTTATCAAAAAATGCCGAGTCTACAAAAAAGAACATGGATTCGCTTGTCTCAAATATCCATGCCTTGTACGTTATCTCTCCTATCGTTAGCTCCCCCTTACTCCATAAAGGGGCTGTATTCCCATGCGATACGTCTAATAGTTTTGCTATCTGAATCGCCATTAAACATGCTTGAATATCCATTTATTCCTCAGTGTCGCTAAGAGTAAAATATTCGGACAGAGGTATAGCCGTAGGCGTAGTCGAGGCATGGGCATTACATAAAAACCCTTGCTCCGTTCTCGTAAACCCATCATACCGGGGTGGTACTAATAGAGAAACAGGAATATCATAAGGTGCGTATGATTCGTAAAGTGCGTAAATCTCACACGCTGTACATCCGTAAACCGTACATGTAATCTTTATCGTAATGGAAATCATATTGTCCTAAAGGTAGAAGGGTAGAAGTTAGGTAATCGATTTCATCTTTTCGGATAATCCAAAATGACTATCTTTTTAGGCTTATCCGTAAGGGCTCATATCCTTTTATGAAGAAATATCTATCATACTTCCTTATCTTTACTTATAATTGACAAGCAGTCTGGACTAAAGATCTTTGCGCTTGAATACCTTAAGGTTGAACCGCTTAGGTGCGGGCCTTGCAATTTCTGTAACCGGTTTAGGCTCTGGTTTTGGCTTTGATTGAACCCCTGTATCAAATAAACTAAGCTGGTTCTTATCAATAATCACTCTGAAGGTGAGAGTTTCAGGATTAGCTTCAGGCTTGGATACTTCCCTCAAGGTATGCTCGTTAATAGGTCTTTCAACAATAGGTCTTTCAACAAGAGAGAACATAATAAGCTCTGCTTCAGGTTCATGCTTTTTTAACTCTGGTTGTGGTTCTGGTTTTGGTTTTGGCTCTGGTTTTAGAGCTAAAGGCTTGGTTTCTAACGGCTTAGCTTTGATAGGTTCTGGAATGTCATCTATCGCATCTATAAAACGCTTCGCCTTTATAGGTGCTACGGTAAGCTCTGGCTTACGCTTTTCCTCACTCCTAAGTACCATCGGATAGCACATCCCATATCCATTCAATGATTTAAGTAGCCGTCTCCGACTCCTTACACCATTAGCCGTATTCCCCTCTATCGTTAATACATAAGGCTCCTCATCCTCTTCTTCACGGTATTCTACTATAAATCCACAATGTCCATTCATATTCTCGCTATGGATAAAAAAAATGTCCCCCGCTTCAGGTAATCGATTTCCATTACCCGATGCGATAGAGACATATCTATCCTCTTTCATCAATCGTGCTTTCCATGAGGAAGCGTCGTATAAATAAGGCTCTACTGTGGGGCGTCGGTGATATGTAAAACCATCGTAAAACCAACTTGCCTCGTTTATACACCATGATAGAAAACATGCCGACCAGGGGACTCTCCATCGTTTCGTATACCGATCTACGCTCGGTCCCCCGTTAGACCCTAATGGCATCTCCTCAACATGCCCGTTCATCTGTGCTATCGCTAACTCAAGTATGATCCTATTCGCTGTTGGTGTACCATCAGGGATACTAAGGCTTACATGCTTAGACTGCCTTAGCCGTTCCGCCTTGTCCGATCCCTTCAAATTCCTCCTTAGATCGTCAAAGGTATTGTTACTTGTCTCACCATTAGGCGGTTGACACATCGAAGCCTGAAAATCCCTCAATGCACGATCCGTTATGGCAGAGAAATTGCCATCTGTCGGTCCTGCATCAAAGCCATTCTGCTTCAATAAATCTTGTAACTCTGCGACATTCGCAGAAGATGCTGTGCAAATCTGTTGTGATAGTTTCATGGATAAATGGTATCACGCCACAGTAAGAGCGCAATACCATTATCGCAATTACGATAAAATTATCTCACATGGTAATCGATTTCCGATTACCATGAAAAGCATAATAACTCTTTCGCCTTCGTTCTATTCTCAATATCACAAGATATCGTTCTGCTCTCGCTAAATGATACTAACCTCATATCCCTAAATACCTCCCTAACAAACCCTGTGTCCGGTTGGCTTACAAGTACGTTATGGTGCTTCCCTAACGCCTTACATAGCTCCGATAACCTCCGTGCCTCGTTAGGACCAAATTGCTCCGAGTATCCCCTAAACTCTTTACCCCCCTCCCTCTCAACATAAGGTGGATCTATATAGATAAAACTCCTCTCTGGCTCGCTCTCCTCTAAAATAGCTGTAAGCAAATCAAACGCATTCATATTCAATAGCTGAAATCGATTACGTCTTAGCTTCTTAGCACATTCATGTAACCGCTCTATGTACTCTGGAAATATATCGTGCGTACCCCCATAAGATACATTAACTCTCCCCTTTCCGTTCGTTCTAAATAGACCATTAAACCCATGACGGTTTATGTATAAAAACCTCCAGGCTACCTCAAATCCCTTAGCATCCCCTCTCTCCTCTCCCGCTATGAGATTATTATACTCCTCCCTTATCCGATAATATGACTCCTCATCAAATGGAGCCTCACATAAGCTACGGTATAGTCTCTCTGGACCCTCAATCATACTCACTTGCCGGTGCGTCTCTACTAAACCATAATTCGCATCCGATAAAATTACTTCATTACACCGATGCCCATATCCATAATACATAGATCCACCCCCTAAAAACGGCTCTATGTACCTCATTCCCCTAATATCAGGCATCCTCATGTTGTTGAATAAATCAGCAGAAAAGATAAAATTAGATATCCTGCTCTTTCCACCCGCCCACTTCAAAAATGAATAGTTTAAACTCATCCTATCCTCTCGTCTCTATGACCCCATCGGTATTCTGCTATAACAATCCCATCAGGTCTATCCGTTATCCTTAAAATAGCACCTGCTAAGTTGTAAAAAGGACGCTCCCTTACAATGTGCTCGTAATTCACTAATCCCTCTAATACCTCATTCCCATTCTCTATGTAGTAACTCGGATCTCTAACGATACATATAAGCCGTAAAAGCCTCGTTCTACCCGTAGGACTAAACCATATATCGTATAGCTTTATTCCTAAAGCGTTTAACCTCAATCTGTCCATGCCCTTCTTTCTATGAGGCATGGGTGGCTTATCCTGTGTCTCATAGTATCCACCATATATCGCTAATGCGTCTGCCCTTGCTTCCTCATAAAGCTCCTTTGCCGAATGACCAGCAAACAATAGTCTCGCTACGTTATTCTCTGGCTTACGCTTCCCTATCTTATCAAATGCCTGTCTCTGCCTGCGTTGTACAACCTTCCATGAAGGCTCATCTACTTCATTAGTTTCTCTACCCATCGCTGTATCGCTCCTGAATTCAATATATCTGCTATCTGGCTAAGGTAGTAGTCATTATATGCTTTCCCTAACTTGTTTACAATGACTCTCGGTTGAAACCCACTATACACATTCGTCGTTGCTAACGTCGTTTTCCCTCTCATTATCTTTGTCATAACGCTAACCCTAAACGATTTCTTAATACCATAGGTGTATAAATCCTTATATACAAGCTTATCCGGTATCCGTATGTCATCCCTATCAAACTGCCTAAATGGTGTGATTATCTCTAAATCAGATAGTCTCTGTAACCATTCCTGCGCTACCTTCGGTCCTGATTTCATTAGATCGTCTAACGTCGCTACAAAGTAAGGTGCCTTAACCGCTATCGTCTCCATCTCAAGTGACTCTGCTTGCCCTGTCTCGTCTACTAAGAACAAAGTGCCCTTAGCATCCTTAAACAATAAATCCCGATTCTTGGGAAGCGTTGCTATCCCTGTTCCTGTAACGAAATTATACTCTATATCCCTTGATGTTATCTTCGCTAAATCGCGTATAAGCCATATCGTCTTAGGAAGCGGGATATTGTCATCCCCTGTCTCTGTCATTATCTCTATGTCCGTTATACCATAATACTGCTTTGGTGACTTATACATCTTATAGGCTTTCGTAATCCCAAGCCTATCATCCTCTGATAATGTCTGTTGGAGGGATAATGTCTGTTGGATAATGTCTGATATCTTCCTCATATTGCTACTCCTGCTGTGAAGAGTAGCAATAATTGTACGATTCATCAAAACGCTGGAATCTTGTCCTCAAAAGCAGGTGGGGCGTCTATCTCGTTAAAATCCATCTTATCCATATCCCATCTCGCTTTGATACTCGTAATCTTCATATCCCCGGCCCTTCTTACCTTTACCTTAAGCATCTCCATTACCCGATCCGCTTTCTCGTCTGGATTCTGTGAAAGAATAAACATACGATCCGCTGCCCATAAAAGCCTGTCTGTCATCGCAATCTGATTCTCAAGCGGTGTCTCCTCTTTCTTCTTCTTTCCCTCACTCTCCCCCTTCTTAGAGCCAGATCTATTAAGCTGCGTACTTACAAGAAAGGAAATCGATTTCCTACCGGGTTTCTTGGGTGCAGGCCATAATGGTGTAGTATCCGACGTGGGCCAACTCTGTCTTGTCCATTTACGGATAAGTGTAGACCCGTAATTGAACCGCTTCATATCGTCGTGATCGTCGTTCCATTTAATCTCATAAGCCGCGTCAATAGCAACAATATCCGGCTGCCTTAAAAGAATCTGCGCCTCTATCCTCTCTGCTGTCGGATTGTCATCCTCATCCATAATCCAAAAATCTACCGAATTCTTGAACTTATCCATCTTCTCAAAGAAGGCATTCTTACCGAATGTATCAAACGTTCCAGATACCGTTTTTACATAAGATGTTTCCGTTACAAACGTGAAGAATCTTTCTGCTATCTCCTCCCTCTTTAGCTCAGGTGAAACAACAAGTATCTTTACCTTAGGTCCGTTAGGCTTATGTCTCTGGCTCCATAACCAAGCACATAATATCAATACTATCCATGTTTTACCTACGCCCGGTCGCGCACAAAACCATGTGCTCTCCGATGGTAAAAATCCCCTCGTTAACTTGTTGAATGATGGCCAAGGTGTATCTATACCATCTATCCCCGCTATAGACGCCTCTACCCGCTCCTTTACTGTATCAATCTCGTCAAAGAGAGAGTGGCTACTTTGCTCTTTCGTTGTAGGCGCGTTTTCAATCAATTTCTGTAAGGTAGAAAACGCTAACTCTGGCGCGTTGTTCTTTAGATGCGCATAAACTGTATCGTGTCCTACCGTCAAATAGTGGTGTAATAACCGCTTCTTAAGCTCACCAATAATCCATACCGGATCTACTTTCGTCTCCTGTAAGATACCTGCACCAAATAGGCGCTCCATATCGTCTATGGCTGGCATCTCCCCCTTATCTACATGAGACGCAAGAAACCTGAATGCTTGCTGGTATTTACCGTCTAATAACTTCTCATTAAAACCCGCTTCTATCATCTCTGCGGCGCGCGTTCCATACGTGTATAACGCGCAAGCGTCTAAGTTATAACTCATTATGTACCTTTGATAAAAGGATTGGAAGCCGCCAATAGGACTTGAACCTACAACTTCCGCTTTACAAAAGCGGCACTCTACCATTGAGTTATGGCGGCAACAGCCACATCATACCTTGGTGCTCCCTATACGTCAAGAAAGAGACGTATAGGATATGTCAAAGAATTGTAAGGCTTAGAAAGGATATCCGCCCCCTACTACATCGTCCCATACTGCTTTGTAGAGCTTGGTATCCAGTAGCTCTTTTGTCACAGATGCGTAGGTGTCAAATAGTACATATACCTCTGGTTCACAAAGAGAGTTAAAAACCTGTCGGAAATCTAACCGTAAATGCTCACTAATACGGCGTGCAAGATCGTCGCGTGTTTGAAACATGATGACTCCATTTAGAATTGGAAGTTAGGAAATCGATTTCCTTAAAGCCCGTATCGGAATTTAGGATACAGACGATCCGCGTCTACTGGACCAACCTCAAAGGTGTCTCCATTATCTCCGATGCCTTTGCTATCACACCAACTCTGGATAGCAACACTATTGCGTTTCATGATGATCTGTAGGAGAATTGTCATTACCTCCTGATAGAGATTATTATCCTTCCAGATGATCCCGTAGGCGTGATCATGTCCATCTTCTGTATAGATGTAATACAAGCAAACGGGTTTGCTATGGTTTGTAATCCGATAGATCGTCTGGTTGAATTTGTATTCATACCGTGACCAAACCACCTGATACCTGAGAGACTCTGGAATTTCCTCTTTAAAGTCATTATCAAGAATAGGTGTGAGAAGCGGGCTAAATAGCCCTACGTTGCTCTCCTGAAAGGAAAACGTGTAGCCATCCGATAGAGGCTCATCACGCCCTTCTATCGGATCAGCAGAGAGTAGGGCCGAGATAGAGAGCGTTGCTGTAAGCAAGATAGGATCGGGATATTGCATCAGAGACTCCGTAGGTGAGGTAATCGATTACACGGTTTGAATTAGTTAGGTGTTCAAATCAATAACAAGTGCCCCTTGTAAAATGGGAGAGTCCATAAACTTAAGGTGACGCTTCCGGCTATCCTCTGTGCATACACAGGACCGTGTAGAATGCCCGTAAAATCCACAATAGCAGGGGTTAGCTGCCATGATGAGCCAGAAGTCGGTGGGAACTATTTCCCACCCTGTAGGGGCTCCAAGGGTTACTTTACGGGTAGTTAGCGCCACCTTTACAGCATCCCGCGTTGTCTCTGGGAATGAATCAATCTCGTCCAGAAAGAGCGTACCGTTATGCGAAAGGGCTAACTCCCCTGGTCGGTTAGACCCATTAATACCAGCAAGGGAAATCGTATGGTGGGGAGCCCGAAAGGGACGGCCTACACGTACAATTTCTTCGTAATTGTAAAGACCGCAAGCATCTGCGACCTGTAATGCGTGAACCTTCTGCTCAAATGATGGCTCATCAAGTAGGGAGTTTAAGCGAGACGCTAACATCGTCTTTCCAAGGCCAGGGGAACCGATGAAAAGCACAGGACGCTTGATCCTTGCTGCCTCAATAAGCTGATTAAAAATCTCGCTCTTACGTGGATGATTCCAATCATCCAGTGTACGAAAAGGAGCCTCATTTTTAGGGGCTGGGGGCACGTTGTAGATCTTTCCACTTTGGATGAATTGGGTAATCAAGTCAACAACGCTAAGGCTGGAAAGTGGTTGAGCAATACCGCCAATCGATGCAACCATATTCGCGTTGGATGGATGGCATACGATTGTGCCATTCATGTGGGTGCTCTTACTTAGAGCTTGATAGGCTGCAATAACGCCACGACAAGGGCGCGTATCCCCGCTAAGGGATAACTCACCAAAGAAGGTGACATCTTCTGGAATGCCTTTTACTTGCTCCGATGCTGCAAGGATTGCGACAGCAATCGGAAGATCCAACGATTGGACGTTCTGATTTACCTGTGGAGACAGGTTCACAACAACCCGGCCCTTAGGGAAGGTGTATCCCGCATTTTCAATTGCGGAACGTACCCGATCCGCAATTTCACGCCCGCCATGAGCGGGAACCCCTGCAATAGCAAGATTTGGAAGCCGGTTGAGGATGTCTACCTCAATGGAAACCGGGACGGCAGACAAACCAGCGAGAACGTATGCTGTCATGCGAATAAGCTTGCTCATGGGAACCTCAAAATCGGTTATTGGAAATCGATTGAAATCGTTTCGACCTGCCAAACATAACCGGTAACTGGAAATCGATTACCGGTTATTAGTCAAGAGCTTGTAAAGGCTTTACTTAATGCGAAAAGCCCAGGCTAAGCCGGAACGATAGTAATCTGTAGCCGATCCCCTGATTCAAGGTAGGCAACAACGCCTTTGTTGTAGGTGAGCAAAGCTGCGTCGGAATAGGTCCGACAAGACCGGACATCTACTTCGGGCGTGATGTCATCATCGAGATCGTTGTTATCTGGATCGGAATCGGAATCTCCAGGAGAATAGTCATCCTCTTCTTGATCCCGATACTTCTTGGGGATGGCCAATCCAGCCTCCTCAACAATCGATCCAACCGTAACATTGTAATCGCCTTGGGAAAGGGCGAAAAGAAAGGCGTTGATCAAGCTTTCCATGTCTTTTTCGTTCATACGAGACTCCTGATGAAATTCCGAAGGCTTCTTTACTCTCGGTCTATTCAACATACCCTGTGTCTGCTTTTTTGCTACGGTTGAATTGTCAACCGTTTGTAAGGAAAGGTTATCTAAGGCGCTGTAGACCATATAGGGATATTAGACCGGTTCAAGATCTCATAGTGGAAATCGATTACCCTACCGGATCTTGGTTGTAAGAAACTGCCCATCCCGATATCGGGTGACACGAATCTCGCAACCGGAATCAAGAAAGCCCTGTAGGAGAGACGCTGTACAGGCGTGGTAGCCAATCCCCTCTGATGAGGAGACATCGCAATTCCCGTAAGAAGCTCCCCAAACCCCCTTATAGGATAGGGAGATATAGCCTTTCTGTTCTTTGGCTTCCATACCATACTTAAGGCCAGTTTGGTATTTTTTACCTGCAAGATCCGAGGCTACATTCTCTGCGAATTTATCGCAGCAAGTCACAAACCGGCTGGCGTCAAGGTAGGCTTCGGGGGGAAGCGCTTCAAGCTCACGGTAAGATGCCATCTTTTCTCCTAAAGGGAAGCAGAAATCCCTTCGACATTCAGAACATACCCTATCCCGAAATTATTGCATCCATATTCTTGTCAACGAGTTGTAAAGACAGGGCTGTCTGTGCCTGTACTAATAGCGATACAAACGAACTTCATATTCCTTTGGAAATTCGATGCGAATCGGAGAATCGTCTATCTCCTTTTTCATTCCGAGAGAATCTAACCACTTCAAAAATGGCTCCTTCTCCATCGCAAAAGTAAGCTCTTTGATAAGCCCCTGATCGCGCTTCCGTTGCGCCATTACTTCTTTTTTGATTGGGGAAGTAGTATATGCCTTCCAGATCTTGTCCATGACGATGGTAAATTCATCTGCTACGGGTTCATCCTTGCCTTCAAGGATCTGATTCAATGTGCGCATGTTCTATCCTTGTATCTTTGTGAGCGTGATATTCAAAAAGCAACAATCTCGTCTGTACCAAGCAATACCGATGATAACCTAAATGGTGGCTTTGTCCCCGATCCCGTATCAAGTGCAATATACCATCCTGGCTTGTGGATAGCAAAGGCTAAGGGGTAATGCCCAAATACCTGTGTCATCCCTTGGAAGGGATGCACATCCTCTTTTCTGCCCTGTAAAGGTGATGTCCATAAAATAATATCAGGCTTGCCCCTAAGTAATGCATCAAGGGCTATCGTATCGGTAACCTCTGGCATTCCAGCCTTGATACCCGCAATAATAGATGCCCCTACCCCTCCATGCGTTAGAAGGTACTTCTTTCCCTCTGTTTCTACAGACATTGACAGAACAAGGCTATGAAAGAAATCACGATGCTCTTTCGGTATGCGTAATCGATTACGCTCTACATAGCTTGAACCATAATCCTCAAAACCATAAGAGTTTAGCGTTGCTTTCCCTCCCATAATCTTGTGGAGGCATGATGAGTCAAAGCTGCCTTCTATAAGGTTCAATGCCCATAACTCGTGATTGCCTATAACGCCAGATACTTTGTACTCTATACAAAGCTCAATAACTCCCTTACTGTCTGGTCCCCGGTCTATCAAATCCCCTACTGTAAGAAATTGTACATCTGGAATTCGTGAACGCCAATACTCAAATGTCCGTTTGAGTCCTGTTGCGTTTCCATGCACATCACCAAATACAACTACGCTCATTAAAGTCTCCTTCGGTAACAGTATAACAGCTAATACGGTAATCGATTACCGTATAATGTTTTCAGAATCCAGTGATTCTGAATCCAATGATGTTGAATCCAGTGATGCTAAATTCTCAAGCATCATCTGGTCTATAGGTGTAGCCTTAACGAGCGCTTCATTCTCGTCCATAATGCGCTCAATCTCAAGGTTAGCCTCTATCTCCTCTGGTGTAAGGATTTTAGGCGGTAAGCCTTTAGGCTTTTTGGCCTTGTTAGGACTGGTCTTGTTAGGCATTTAACATCGTTCCGTTAGAATATACAAGATACCCCGGTTTCCCCTAAATACAATGAGAAACCCGTAAAGGTATAGTCAATAAGAACATCTATGCCGGAAATCGATTTCTCGTCATAGTCTCATGGCGTTAACCTCCATCCACAAAATAAATCACTTAGCGTTCCTGTCCATGTCAAAGGTAAATCCTCTGATGCTATGTGAGCATCAGAAGTAATGAGAATCTCACATAGCTCCTCCGATAAACTAATTATCGTCGCTATGCGCTCATTGCCATATACCGTAGCACCTATCTCCCAGCCCGGCGCTAATGTCATAATTGCACCACTAATGCTGCACCTGCTACGCCGTTCGCTACGTCCCCCGCTCCGCCAGCACTAATCCCATAACTACCACCAGATACGTTCGTACTTGGTGCCGCACCAACAGAGTACCAACAAAACACATTACCTCCATTTCCGCCGTCTCCGCCTTCCCCTATGGAAGTCCCAGCAGCCCCGTTTCCACCATTTCCACCTATCGCCTCAAGATAAACCACGCCACTGATAGATGCCGCGATAAAGAAAATCGCCCCTGCTCCTCCACCTTGACCTCCACCCGATACGTTAGATGGCGCTATCCCATTCCCACCAGTCCCACCATTAACCTGTATCGTAAGTGTAACGCTACCAAGCGCAATTACCGCTCCTGCGAGGTAAATAACACCACCACCACCTCCTCCTCCTCCTGATGTCGCATTCCCAATAGATACCGAACCACTACCACCACCCGCCCCTCCAGATGCCCGATATACCGTGCTGGTGACATAATCAATAAAAACACCAAGCGACGTAAATAAAGACGTACCCCCATATTGGGCATTACCAACGTTCCAATTTCGTGTAAGACCTCCACCTATCCCCGCTGCGTTACCTCCCCCTTTCCCTCCCTGTCTACTACTATTATCCGCACCTAAAGCTACCCCTACAGATAATGCTGTAGCAGCAGTTCCAAGACCCGCCGTTGTACGCCCGTTTGCGCCGTTGCCACCTCCAAGTGAAGGGCATCCTGAATTCGCCTGTGCCGCCCCTGCGCCTGCCGTCGCCCCCGATGCCGCCGATCCGTTCCATCGGATATAAACATTACCACTACCTAATCCGGTAATCCTACGATACTGAATGCTATTACCAGCAGGTATAATACCAATCGTTGTGTAGGTTCTGGTATCAAAAGTAATCGTGTTGAACTCATACCGATACCCTGCGTTAGCCGTATAAATAGCTGAACTCCCATTGGTGGTAATACCAAACCCTGCTACGCCCGTTACGCCGTCAAAGGTACAGTTTCCCATACCCCCGCTGCCCGCCATGATCGATATACCAAGAGTTGGTGATCCCGCTACGCCAAGCCTCGTATCCTCATTCGTGACGTAAGGATTACCCGCCCCAGGTGTTCCAGCCGTGCCGACTAAAGCCGCTTTCTGGGCCGTCGTTGGAGCATTAATGATGCGGCTATCGGTAGACTGTAATGCCTCCCCTTCGGTACTCTCCCCATCGGTAGCTAATCTAACTACACCTTTCAATGTAGTTGACGCTGGCGTGATTTGGTCAGGTGATATAGGCATGGAAAACCTATAGCACCCAACAATAACTATAGCAAAATCGGTAATCGATTACCGATCCGGTTCAGTCTCTTCTTCTGTGGGAAAATATGTCTCATCCTTAAACATAGGTGATGTTCGACATCGATCACATGGTCCAGTCGCTAAGTCGTGGAAATAACAGCAATGACGCTCCTCTGCGCATCCACACTCATATACAACTACTCTATCCTCACCTTTACGATAACAAAATTCACACATCTTTACCTCTAAGTCTTTGATTGGTTCATTCATCAATTTGAGCTAATCGTGCAAGCAATTCCCTATCTATAGGCGTTCCTCCACTATTGTAGGAGAGAAACCAGTCTCTCGCTTCTTTAGGCGTGGCTTTACGACTACACCAGCCACCCAAAATCGTAACCGGGATCTTGTAGTGTCTGTGTCTAAGGTGCTCTATCATCGCCGTAATCCTACACCTGATGGTAAGATCCGCTATGTCTATATCGTTGTAAGCAGCTCTCATCTTAATGGAATTTTCTTTACTCTCCTTAATCTGTTCAGGAGAAAGAGAAGATGTAGAGAAAGGGGTAGAGATAATCGATTTCCTGGCGTGGGCCATTTATTCACATTCAATTTGGGATAGCTCGGTTGTAAGAATTGCAAGCTCATCCATTTTAGGCTTTAAAGCGTTGACCGGTGAAGACATCAACAAGAATTTTACCTGGACCGTGAGCAGCGCGCATCTCAAATTGCTCCTCTCTGGAAGGAATGTAATTCTTACGAGAGCTTCGGTAACTCTCAATTACCGCGCGCGTGTATGCGCTATATTCAGATGCTTGCTCCTTAGGAGCATCCCCCCATCCGTATTCCTTCCAAAGAGAGGGAGAGATAACTGCATCGTTGCTAAGCCAATGATAAGCTCCATTCTTGAGATAGGATTGCTCAAGCATTTCCTGCTTTGTGGACATTTACTCTCCATGGAAATCGATTACCGTTACGGCTACTACAGATAGTGTTACACAAATCGCTCACGGCAGGTAATGTTTCGCTTAGGGATATTAGATCGGTTCAGCCCCTACCGGGTATTCCTTCCGAACTTCTACAACATACCCTATCCGGGTAGGAGAACAACGCTTAGCTTGTCAACCGTTTGTAAATTGCTTAGTGCCTCTACAAGAGAGGTATAGATGCTGATATGCCTATGGCTACGGCTACGGCACGTGATCTCTACACCGTCTGGTGTAAAGCTGACATGTATATCGCCCCCTAAGTAGCGGCAGGCTCGCTCAACAAAAGCGTAGTCCTTTGACTCTACACAAGGGAGCGTATGACGAGGGACAATAGAGGTAATCGCTTCCTCAAGATTATCATAGCGATAGAAATGCTGGGCATCTCCAGTGTCTCTAAAGAAGAATACACCGTGCAATGAAAACCGAATGATGGTGCATTCCGTTCCTGAAGAACGGAGGCCAGATTCAAAGGCTTGGATGCTTTGCTTCTCATCCTCAAAAAGATAGTCCATTTATGCTCCTGTAAAGGATTTTTTATCCAAAAAGATTGTCAAGGATTGGAAATAGTTGGTCGCAGTACACGCCTTCTACATCGAGCTTTTCTTTCCATTCAAAATTACGGTGTTTGCCGACCTGAATCCGATAGTCATCGGACCCAATTTGGTACGTAACAAGGACCGTGTGAGCCTGACGGATCTTTGAACCAGTTGCGGAGAAGGATAGGCGGATTGTCCCCTCTTCATTAGAGAAGACTACCTCAAATTTATGTGCTCCGAGGCACATAAGGTTACGCAGCCCGATCTGGGATTTGATGTTTCCGACAACTTGTGCAACGTATTCCATTTCCATTTGGACTCCTGATGAAATTTTGAATTCTTGAATCGCTTTGATGAAAACAAGATACCCTGTCTACTGGAAGCGTGTGTCAAGGAGTTGTCTGGAGGTTGTAAAGAATGAAAAGATTGCACTACCAATCCCCGCCACTGGAAAATTGAGTGTAGGGTGTCTATGGTCAGTCAAGTAGAAAATCAACCCGTGTAACGTTGACTGACATGAAATCTCCCCCTGATGGGATGTAGTATTCGATTCTGGCTTTTTGGCCCTTCCAATACATCTGTTGAAAGGTTTGGGCCTCATTTATATCCTTAGCCTCAAGCTGTTTAACAAGCTTGTTTGACCATACTTCGCCAGCATCCCCTCCCCATAATGCCCACGCTACCCGCCCTGGTGATGGATATCCCTCCTCCCCCGGATTATACCCCTTTCCCTGTTTGTCTACCTCATGTCGATCAAACCATGCACGCATCTTTACCGCTTTGTCCATATCTATAGGCTCCCCCGCTGCAAGACGCTTGGCCCAACTAACCGTCTCAGGCATAAGACCGTCCCCCGACTCCCCTTCCTTATGCCATGCTAACCCGCGCCTTAACTCCTTTATCACACCTTTAGGCGCAATCATGTCAATTGAGGCTTCTTCTGATAGAGCTATCAAGTTGGTGAGCGTGCGCATTAAAAACTAAATCCCTCTTTCCTATAGAGATACTAAGGAAAGAGGGATCTTGCAACGTTAGGGGCTTGTCCTGTGCGCTTATACCCTATTGGGTAGATCGATTAAGACTCTCTTCAATCCAAGAAAGAATACGACGCCAACGCGCATCGGTAATAATCCCAGAAGGTGGAAGCGTAATAGGAAGCTCGTTCTGAAGCTCATGAGCAATACGTGAGGCATTCCTAAAAATAAACTCCTGTAGCCGATCACGGCCCCCTGGTCGCTTGCGCGTATCCCACATAGGTAAAGGACATCCCTTCTCTCGTAAATATGCCCATCTCTTCTCATGGGGTATCGTCTGATCTATGCCAATAGATAATGATTGCCGGTGAGTTAAAATCTCCAGTTGTTCAGATCGTGAATCTCGCTCATCCTGCCAAGCACTTGCCTCTTGGCAGATAGAATTGTGCTTCGCAATTGCATCCTCTATCTCCTCATCCGTAAGTGACCGAACCTGCGTATTAAATACTTCAAGCCCATCTGCCCTAACAGTTTTGATATGGTGTTGAATGACTACCTTGCCAAACTTTACAACCCTGGTATCCACGTAATCGATTTCAAACTCCGACCCCTTGTACGTACCACCTACAAGGATGATACCGTCAACACTTAGGTATTGAGAATCTGTGTATGCACGATGAATATACAACCATCGGTAGTCCGATGTAGGGTAAAACCGCCCCCCGTTTAGAGACAATAAAACTATCCCCTTTCGAGAAAGCTTTGCCGAGTACATTTTAGCACCTGAAATAATGAAGGAAATAAATCAATAGCCAAGGACTATCCTTGGCTATTGGAAAGTAGGTTTAACAGGGTTCGGGTTCAGCTAAGCTGTGACCCACCCACCGTTGCAACCGAGCAAATCAAGCAGCCATCGTACCAATGGACCGCTGGAATCACATTGACATTGTGGCATCTTCTCTCCTTTGCTGTCGTTAGCTGAATTGCTTACGACTTCTTTAAGATATCCTATTGTTAGGACTAACGCAATAATCTCTTGTAAAGATCTTGTCAAGAGAATTATAGGCTCTACTCCTCAGGCCAAGAGAGCCTGATAGGACGGTTGAAAGACTCCGTAAGATCCGGGCCAATAGCATCAGGAAATTCCTTAGGCTCTGACGAGTAGATCGGAGCCTCCTGATCATCAGAAACAATAAGGAGCTTAATTGCTCCATTTTCAGCAGAGAATCTAAGCGTCTCAAGGTAGAGAGAAGCTTCATCCTTGGTGAAGACAAGCTCCCCTGACGATGCTTTTTGTACATCAGAGAAAAGACTGTCTAACGGCGCAACGGCTGACCACAGCCGAATATGGGTATGATTACCAATAACGCTTACGCGAAGGGAAAGAAATAATGTTTCCATGTTGAAATCCTTTATAGATACTTTAGGTTATTCCAATGCCCAGGGGATTCCGCCATTTATGGGCGATTTCACTCATGAATCAATGGCAGATCTGAGTAGTCTGCCATCTTTAGTTAAGATATGACTAATAATGTCATCTTTAGATATAGATAGCTTGTCTACAAGCATTGCGTACATGCGTCTCGCAATGCCTTTCCTGCGAAACTTAGGACTAACAGATACCATAACAACTTGTACCTTCTTACCGAGAAGAGAAAAGTCTAATGAACCAACAATTGATTTGCTCCTACCGTTAATAAGTGCAACTATCTCACCACTATTACCATTAAGATCAAAGTGTAATGAACATGTTCATTACCGTCAGGATCTGGTAGACCACTTTCAAGTATCTCTGTAAGAGTGCGCATCTACCACTGAGTAGTATAATGTATGTAACATGTCAAAAGGCTTTCCGTCTCAATGAGAATCGATTTCCGAGATTTCCGATTTAGAGATTACAGTGGGCAGTTATTATCAAATAAGCCCTGGTCTAACTCAAGTTTCTCCTGTGCTTCCTTGGTAGAAGGCTCTGGGAAATTGTCAAACTTGGTAGAATTGTAGTCGGGATAAACCCGACCCGACCATTGCTTAATCCCGCCTTTATTGACGAGAACCATCCAGCAGCCTTGGGTGATCATATACGCACAACAAGTTGCCTCCTGAATGGGGAGGACAAAGCCTACCTTAACCGCGTTCGTTGTGCCAGTGTTCATTTTTGCAAAATATGGATCGCATGTCCCCGTGACAGTAACCTTGCCTACCCGGCCCTTATGGGGACCAATTTTTGCTATGACGGGGGAATTATTGGTAATCGATTTCCCACCCGTGGCATGAATCAGCGCGTCCTTCCGCATCCAGCAATAGATGGTAACAACTGTGGGGAGAGGGGAATTCTGGCTATTAGCGGTGTACATTGGAAACCTCCGAGATGAAAGAGAGGATTGTTTTCTTGAATGCCCTCTCATCATAACCGGTGAGAGGTTTTTGTCTATGTAGAAGTTGTAAACCGTTCGTCAAGCGACGTTTAAAGGGCTCATGGGAATCTTAAAGACTACCCGTTGTCCTGGCTTAGCAAGGTTGAATCCCAAGTGCTTACTGTCACATTGAGCATATAGCCCTGACTGAACATGAGTTACACGTACTCCTACTGAAGCCTGAGAAAGATCGATAAACATCGCACCGTAGCTCAGTTTCTGGTATCAATATACGCCATCTTCACAAAGAAGTACACCGGGCAATACGTGTGCTTGTGCCGCTCCAATATGAGAAATAGCAATGATCTTACGACAAACGCTTGTGATCCGATACTCATTAATAAGCCTAAGCAACTCGTCATAGCTTGGGCGTTCGTTGGCCACAAGGTAGCGGTCCCATTGGTGGGAGCTTGTGTCGCTTTCGAGGGCAACCGACACAATGTAGAGGTTCATTTTTTATCCTACGAGAAAATAAATGACGGGGACAACGAAACAAATAACGAGAAAAGCGATTGCACCAAGGGCTTCAAGGATACGCATTTTGAACTCCAATAACAGTAGGGAGAATCAGTCTTGAGGAGGACAATTGTAGGCTACGACGTGGGAATACCACGCCATTCGACGCGGCTTGGAGATGGATGCAGGCGGAAGATCCTTATCTTCCTCAATTGAGGCCAACACATGGTCAATTACTCTCTGCTTGAATACACCATGTGTAATCCCCTTTTGTCGGGCAATTTCACGCATCCAAACGTAGTATTGGCGGCATCCATCATCGGTAGAACGGGCTTGACGGTAAGTGACCATTTCTCTCTCCTTTCGACTCTACAAACATACCCTGTCTATAAGAGCGGGCAATGAGATTCTTGTAAAGCGTCTGTCAACCGAAGCCTTAGGACGGGTCATCCTTAAAGCTTGGTGGAATGATAGCCTCCCAAGCCCCTTCCAATCCCTCTGATTTCTCCATATAGACACCACCACGGTTGTAGACCCGGAAACGATTATTTGCACTTCCGGATATCCGTACCTCAACCGTAAATAATCGCGGCTCCTTCTTACAGGATCGCTCAAAACGATTTGTACCCTTGAACCAATACCATCCAGGCTCTTGGGGCCATTCTTGGGGATTCATTATTCTCCTGTTCTGGAATAAACATACCCTATCGGTAATCGATTTCCTAATCCGATAGGGCTGTTAGAGTCAGTGATAGACTGGATCAGTTGGTGTCGCTATGTCTTCCGGCATCAGACAGCGAACGGTTGGCATGAGACGGGTATCTCCAACAGCAATTAGGGAGAGATAAACCCTATTCTGGATGATTACCCTCCCCTCTACAAGCATAGGGAAGGGAAGCATATCGTGCGTGACTATCTCCCCTGGCCAACAGGAAACATGCTGGGATAGCTTGAATGTTTCAAGCGTGGGCGTAACAACGGAAGGATTCAAAAATACTCCTTGGCCGTCCATGATAGCTCCTGTTGACGAAAGACATCATAGCTTGTTTGTATCCGACCGCTATACGGATTCTGTCAATGACTTGTAAAGACCCATGTAATCGATTTCTGCCCTTAGACCGGTGGGTGCTCAGGAATGGTTCGGTCATGGATTTCGTCTGAAAGCTTCTTAAGACCTATTTGATACAGAACCTCGCTTATCGGGTGAGCGACGAGATTATGAAGGGTCCACCTAAATCTCTCAGGAAGTTTTCCAAGCTTTTGGCTTAGTCTACCCATCCGTCCCCCCTACGCCAGTGCCAAAGCCTGTGCTTGATAACTTCCCAAAATAGAGACAGGATAGAATCCGCCTCGTAAGCCCCCGCTGGAACATCTAACCTGAAGTAGCTTCTCATCTTCCTTTGCCCCCATAAGTGATATTAGACCGCCTGTACCCCACCACTCCACCACCATACCCCTTGGTCGTTTCCATACCATCTGGAGATACGCTTTACTGCCTCACCATCCTCCTTAACCCTGGTCGCATACAATGGTGTCCCAGGAACGCATGTCCTCAAAAAAATACCCGATGTCGATGGTGAACTCCTCATTTTAAGAGATACCGATGTGACCATGGGTAATGGTGAAATCGATTTCCATGAGGATAAGGTTGGGTGGGTTTCAGGAAGCCCTATAGAGGAAGCTACGTCCTTCAAAAATCCTTCAAAGGTGCGTCCTGACTTGTTGAGCCCAAAGTTAGGGTCCGTTCTCCTCTTGGGATCAAGTTGGAAATGACCCGCAATATGCGTGATGGGGTTTAGCCCATGCTGTACGCATAATTGCGCGTGTAACCATACATAGCGTGCATACGCTTCGTCTGCGTTAATCTTAGGTCCATGACAGTATTCTATGCCTATCGCACAATCATTAGCATCGTCTCCGAACCGTAAATTGTCCTCTGGCTCTCCATACCCTACGTGCCATGCCTTCTCTGCTTGGCCGTCTGGAAACCCAGATGGTACGCACTCAACAATAGAAATATCGTCTACAAAGAAGTGCGCACTGGCGCTCTCGTCTTGGGCCGTTCTGGTGTAGAAATCTACATTGTTCTTTGCTGTAGACCCTGGATTTCCAGTATCGTGCGCAACCAAGAATACAACACGATCAAGCTTTTTACCACTCCTACGCTTTCCTATAGGCAATGGACGTTTGGTAATCTCGTACATTTATTAACCCTCTAAGGGTTAAAAGTAACCCTTAAGAGTTACTATCCGAGTTTTCGGTATCTGTACAGTCATGCAAACCGTCAAGGAAATCGGTTAGCGCCTTACTCTCTACAAAGATCTCTGTTGGCTCTACTGTAGCGCACATTTCCTGAAGATAGGTGAGTGCTCTACCCGTTAGGCGATATCCAGGCGTATTTAAATATCCAACTATCTGTGGTATGGACTCAACAAATAGACGGCGCTCTAATGCCTGCATCGTACCAGTTGACGACGGAATATCCCTTCCATCAGCTAATCTAATGGAAGGACAATGTATGGTTTCCATCGGAAGCCATACATATATGGCTGCTAATAACTCCCTTTGCTTAGGGCTAAGATCCAGATAATTCATAATACTACTCCAAATTAATTTACTTCACCTAACGACGAAATCATTTTCTCTATGTCCATCTCCAAGGAGTCTATAAAATCCTTGGTTGAAAGTATATCTTTTCCAAGGTCTATCATATCCTGTGCTAATGCCTCATAAGAACTGCCTCCCTTGTTAGGATCTGCCTCCTGTGCAAGTATCGCAGCCGTTAGTAATGGTGACTTATGGATAAGATCAGAAGCCGTCCTAACGTTCCTATGAGCTTCTTTAAGACTCTTAAGCGCGGTTTGATCCGCTATAGGTAGCTCCGATATTCGGTGTGCTACAGCAGGTAAAACCGAGATTGCCTCGTCTGCACGTTGGCATATAGCCGTTGCGCGTGCGGATATTGAGTGCATCTCAACCGTTAGAGATGTCAAAAATGAGCGCGCTAACTCACGCTCGTCTGGTGAGGCTTCAGACCAAAGACGAATTCTATGGTCTGTTGAGGCTTGCGAAAACTCCCTTACTGCCAGAAGGGAGAAAAACAATCTCATAATTCCCAACCAACAAGATGACCGAACATTTCGGCATATACCTCAATCTCCTCAGGGGTGAGGGATGGAAGTGGACCAATTTCCTCCAAATACTCCTTGGGAAAAAGGGTTTCCGAAACCCCGGTCTTCACGTCAAATTTTACATGTACGCTGGGTACAAGGGGCTCAAAGAAATCGATTTCCTGGGGTTCAGACATTTTGATTCTCCGTTCTGGATGACTAAACAATCATACCCTGTTGAGGGATGGATGCAATGTTTTACTTGTCAAGCGGTTGTCAACATAGTTGGGGGAAGTCCATTGATAACCCTAATGACATAGGTAAATGTCCGTTTACCCCGCTTAAATACGAGGCGGCCATGATTATCTACATGGCCGAAACCATGTTTTTTTCTCAATTCCCTTTTGATTAGGTCAATATCTCCATTCCTGTATAAGTACGGAGGAGACTGGGAATCTACCATATTGTCTTGGTAGCTCTCTTGGCAATAAACCTCGGCCAAGAGAGGAGAGGTATCTAACAAGATGGGAAATTCACCCAAGGATGACGATTCCCATAATTGAGACGATAACGATCCAGATGACGACAACTGTATTCATGAGAGATGATACCATGTGCTTCTCCTTACGAAAGGATCATATCCCTTGACGAAAATAAAGCTCGTCAAGGGATTGTAAAGAATCAATGTCTATCAGGTTTGTTTTCTACCGATACCGACGTTAAGGTGTAGTCGCTAATGTTGCCATGCTCATCAACATTACCCGTTCCGTTCGCGGTAAATAGTAAGCGATCAGGGTGTATCTCACCTACGATTTTGCCCATAGGGGTGTCTTGTACCGTTACCGTCCCAATAAGCTTTCCATCCTCAACGCTCAAATCAGTAATAAGGTGTGAAACCCGGTTGAGACTGTCAGTACCAAATCCTGGGACGTAAGCATAACCGAATAAAGGTTTATCCTTACGTTTCTCAATGGCTTCTCTGATAGTCGCTTCGCTGTATATGTGCCCATTCACATTAGGTTTATCTAACTCCAAAATTGGCTGTCTACTGGTACTCATGCTGTTCTCCTTTTTATGCAGTATTCCCGCCATACTTTAATGGTGGCTTCGTAATCTAAAATGCCATCACAAATTCTTGGATAGTCGGGATAACCATTCCGATAATAGGTAACTATCGATGACTCCTTAGGAGTAGTAGAGTGTAGGCACTCAATTTCAATACCTTGGTTAACCGAGCGAATAACCCATATCCCTTCTGGTGCTCTCTTCCATACAGGGATGGGTAGGGATTCAGCTAATCTCTGAATCCCCTCTATGTGCTGTTGTCTCGCTAAGCGACGAGACATAACCATTGTTGTTGCAATGCGTTCCTGTAATTCGCGCTTCTTTGCACGAACGCCGGAAATCGATTTCTGCAACGCCTTCTCCTCATCTAAAAGAGAGGAGAGTTGTGCATTAATCGCGTCTAAATCTTCCATTTTCCTTTGTCTTTCCTTTGTCGAATCTTGCTGCTTGATACCCACTAATAAAGTGGCCTGATTTCTTGGCCAGTTTTTCATAAGGCACTACACGCTTTGCCTTGTACCCAGCAATATACCCTTCCTCATACTCTAATGAGTCGGGTGTTACTTCCTTATCGACCAAAAGCTCAATAATGGTACTCTGGTTCGGTTGAACCAAAAGCTGGTTATATTTCCCTTCAAGGGCGTTAACTACCCCTTGACCTTCAAATTTGAGTTTTGGATCGTGGTGGCCGTCAAGGCTGTAGACCTTGCGCCATTGCATAACCGTTGCCCCTTCAAGCCCTGAAGGGGCAAACTCTGTTACAAGGCATCCGTCATATATCCCTACGGTGCCCTTGTTCATCCAGTAGTCGGCCATATTCTCTCCTTCTTAGGGGTATCATATCCTAAAGAGAGACGCTGACAAGCTTTGAATTGTCAAGGGTTTGACAACCGTGTTGGCTACCTTCCTTGTACTTATTGTATGCAACCAAGAATTCCTGGCGCTGTGAGTAATTATGGTCAAGTGGAATAGCCTTGATCGCCTTCAAGGATAGGCGGATATGACCGTCAATCTTATCTTCATAAGAGGTTGGAACCTCTTCAAGCCATCCATCTGCCACAAGGGCAGAAATCGTGCTCTGCTTTACGTCTGAAAGACAGTAAAGATGCTCGAATCGGTCATAATCGTATTTCCTACGAATTAGGAGCGATTCTGCAATGTATTGAATGGAGTCGCCACCCATAACATTTCGCATCCATTCCAAAACTCGAAGCTTGGCTGGGCTAAATTTAGGCATTTGAAATCCTCTGGTAATCGATTTGAGGTCACTGCTTGTAAGTGATCAACGCTTATGAAAGCCATCCTCACGATAGCCGTTCTGAAGGGAAATCCCTATCAGACGCAGATGGTGCGCACGAAACTGCATACGGTTTGCGTGAATATCCATTCTCTCCGCAAGCCAAAAGAGAAACCGGTGGATCAATAAATTCGTCATTGGCTCTCCGAAAGGATTTATCAAAAGGTATTTTATTGAGCGTTGCGATGTGCGCGCTGATACCAATCTTCACCAAACTTAGCCTTCATAACTGCCTGGACCCGTGCATCCCACCGGGCCTTGAAAACATTGTCGAAGGTTCCCAAAATTTCAAGATCCTGCTCTGACAGGAGTGAGCAGGATTCAGCAAGTCCAGCAGCCTTGTATTCAATAAAGCGAGGGTACAAATCTGGCGCTTCTCGCTTCCAACCTCGATGCTCCCAATCATAGTGATCTGGATTAGGAGCGGGACGAGCATCTGCCGACCGGATAGCGGCTTGTGTTACTTCAAACTTTGTAAGCATATTTCCCTCTGCTGGTAATCGATTTCCTACATCATAGCCTGTCTTGATTCTGGCGCTATGAAAACGTTGTCATTGGACGGTTTTTCATTGGACGTTCGTAAAGCGGTTGATCCTATGATTAGGACTCCAATTCTTGGATAAGAGCTTCAATCTCTTTGACGCGCTGTGCAGGAAGATCCCGAACCGCTACGACTGTCCATCCTGACGATGTAGCATTGCTTGCTTTTGCAAGCGCCTGTGCCTTAACGAAGGGGAAACGCTCAATATCTTTCAAGATAACTCTGGAGTGGTTGGGCGTACCAACGAAACAAGGAACGTATCCACCGTTCCTTGGAAGCTTTGAAAGAGCAAGATTGCCACTGATGACAACGTAGCCCGTTTCGTTGGACCAAAGAGCTACTGCATCTTTCCAGTGAATGAGCTTGGTTTTCAGAATAGACAGAGAAAGGGCAGCTTCAGTGGTTTGGGGAATCATTTTCTTTCCGTTAGAGAGGGGGTAGAAATCTCTCTGCTCCCCTTCTTCATAACCGATCCTGATAAAGAGGATCAGGAAGTTTCGTCAAGAGCTTGTAAAGTCCGAGCGCAGCAAGGATGTAAAGTCCGAGCGCAGCAAGGATGTAAAGCCTACAAAGGCTGGTCTGGTAAGTAGAACAAGCAATAGCTCCGATGTGTCTCTGCCTCATTTCCTACTCCCCAATACTTTTGGTGAGATATTGGAAGTAACCAACAGATATACCGATAAATCCTATCCCAATGGCGCTTAGGTGTGTGGGCGTGATACCGAAACCGCTTAGGATCTTCTCCTTTACAAAGCTCATCTAACATGAAATCCAAGTGGTAATAAAGAGACGTAAATCCATGCTTACGCTTGCGTCTCAAAATATACCATGGAAGGGGAATCGTACTTAAATCATAAAGTTGACCCTGGCCGATAGATTTATATCCATAGTCAGGTTCCATAAGTGCCTGAATTAAGGGCTCAAATCTCTTGGTGAGCACCATCGCCCGTGCCTCTTTGTAAGAGACAAGATTACACTCTTCAGTAGGCTTGTGTATCTGCGCGGTAATCGATTTCCTTACCGTATCAAGGTGGTAGTAGTAATTCCAACAATTGTGGTGGTGCGTCTTATGGGTACGCACATCCAACCAACAGAGAGGATTACATTCTGATGTCTTGGGAAGGTCAATGTCTAATCGCTGACCCGTAAAATTAATCGTGAGCATTACTCATCCTTTCTTTAAAGGCATTGGATTACGCGGGCGTTACGGGTGCTTCTGGCGCAATTTCAACAAACCACCGGAACGTTTCTCCATACTTGCTGATGTGCTCAAAAAAGGCATTTACTGTCCGGCTACTCTTGAATGTTGAGTGCATACGCTTAAGAGTTTTACCCGCATATTTACCATTAGAAGGGGTAAAATCCTGGCCAACGGGGATCTGGCTGAACGTAATCGATTGCATTGGATGCTCCATTGAAAGGAAGGGGAAACCCTTTCGGTCTAAACAACATACCCTGTATCGCTAAGGGCACAACCTTTTCTTTGTCAAGAGCTTGACAAGGACGGTAATCGATTTCCTAAAGTGAAGGGATATCTGCGCAAGGTCCAGAAAGCGGTATCCAGCAGTTGATCTGCTTAGGCTCCTCTCCCTCAACATGGAAGGTAATGGAGGCGCGTACCCCGTAACAGTGTGCCCATCCTGGGATCTGGCAGGGTTTACGACCTGTGATTACAAGATGGCAGTATCCGAACCCTGCACGGGTTCCAACCGCATAATTCGTAGTAGGATGGGGCTTATCCCAATTTAGACAATCCTGTGTAGGGCGGTAAAGGGGGCGAATATCCCAACCGCCTTGGGTTGATTTCCAGATAACCCGAAGTGCTTGGGAAGATCCAGGGAGAATCACCGCCGGAAAGTTAGGGTCTTTGGGATCATTGTAGGTAGGCGTTGCCATCAGAAACCTCTTGAAAGGGGGGATGAAAACCTTTCCTGAACAACATACCTCATTGGGAAACTTAGGGTATGTTTTAGTTGTCAAGGGATTGTAAGGCACAAGCGTAGCAAGAGTATAGAACGATAGCTACAGAAGTATAGATGCTATCTGCAATGTAGTAGTAATCATAATTATGGCAATGCTAATCTTGAAAAGCTTCCATAGGATAGTGTACAAAATTGGCAATGGATCTTGCTTGTCCTCTATATGAAAATTGAAGCTACGAGTGCAATCACAATAACCCAATCAAGGGCTTTGAATGCTGTCGGCATGGGGTTTTAGATAGCCAAAACCCAATCTGCATGAAAGCTAACGCCCCTGCACCGACGTAAAGAATCATCATCATGTTGGAAATGTGCATAGTAGCTCCTGATGACAGACTTCGGACTCGACAAGAACAATCATAGCTTGTCTGTAAAAGGATGCTACCCTATAGTTGTCAACGAGTTGTCAAGTAGACAGCCTTACTTTCAGGCCAGCCTCTATCGCGTCTGCCTTCTGCTGTAGGTGCGCCGCTTCCCGCATAAGCTCCCCTGCTCTTATCCTCATCTGTGAAGGTGTCTCTTTTGCCTCTGGTGGAGGTCCAAGATTGTCCCCTCTCCTTTGGTTACATTCAAAACAAGCCAGTGCAAGATTATCCCATGAGTGTGAACCGCCCTTGTTTCTGGGTATCACATGCTCTATCGTGGCTGCACCTGCTCTTGTATGTCTACTCCCCTCTGGAAGTAATAGCCGCTTACACCAACAGCATATCCATCCGTCCCTGTTTCCAAGTAGGTGACGTATCTCAAGCCCGCTTAGATCATGGATACGTCTGCTGTCCTGTGGCTTTCTGTCTTTTGGCTTCCGAAGGCGTCTCATGGCGCATCCACGTTACTCTACCTTCGTAACCATTACCACAATGATCGTCACTATGACCATAAAGGGGGTAATCGATTACCCTCTATCCGTACATTCTCTGCATTCCCAATTACCATCTTTTATATACGTAAATGGTCCGTACTCGTATGCACAATGAGGGCAATCATAGTAGAAGTGCTTCTCTGAAAATACCCATTTCCAGTGGATAGATAACTTGAATCCGATAGGATCGTTACAAAGCTCCCATCCCTTTACCGTTAACCTCTCTGCGTAAACTCCTATGGAGTTTAATTTGATGATGAGTACGTCTCTAAATTCATAGATACCTTCAGCCGTATGCTTGGTAATTGGATAATTCCTAAGCGTTACTTGCATTCTTTTCCCCGCAACTCCTGATTGAGTCTATAATTTTCTTCATGGAGGCTATTCCATTCAGCCTTTGTGATAGGTGCCTGGAATAACCGGATAAGCGCCCATCCATACCGCTTCGCTAATTGCTCTCGCTTAAATAGCGGTGGTTGTTCAAGTTCTGACATCCTTATGTAAGATATCAAATGCCCTGCTTCGTGGTAACATGTCATAAGCGCGTCTTTTGCGTTCCATACGTTAAGTTCAAGCTTCTTCTCCGTATAGAAGATCTTTCCCATAGTGTCCGTCTCAAATAAATGTCCCGCGTGCCTATCGACCGTAAATCCCTGAAGTTCAAACCACTGGATAATCCTCTCTATGTATGGTGATATCTCACCCTCTCCTGTTGGAGAGGTTCTGTTATACAATGCTAAAGCATCTTCTTGTAGCATAGCTATCCTCTGGTAATCGATTTCCTAACGATTCAACCTAATCGTTAGGAAATCGTTACCATGTAATCTGGATGTAGCTAATTGTATGCTCAATAACAGCATTGGCCTCACCTGACTTGGTATTGATAGACAAGATTGCAGCCTTTACGTCTGCCTCTTCTGTTTCAAGAGGCATAGTAAACATTGGGATATCATTATAATGGTACATACAGTCTGTTGTGTTGCCCGGTTCTGTGGTGCGCTTAATGAAAAGGCTGTTCTTTCCCTTCATAGCCTCTTTCATCATATATTCAGAAAGAGTGTTTGCGATAGCATTGACTCGTATTTTAGACTCTTCCAGTAAAGAGGCTTTGGCTGTTAATGTGGCCTGTCTAATCTCAGATAGTGAACGCATGTGATTCTCCTCGTATTTGTGTACGATTACCGATAAGAGGTAATCGATAATCGATTATCGATTACCTACAGCTTATAACCGTGGATCAATTTCTGCCATGTCTGATATGTAAAAACGCTGTAAATCCGTCGCATGGCCTGACCAATTCCCAGCATTGTAATTGTCAAACATTGACCGCGATAGCTCCGTCTGCCAAATAGATAGCGCCATCTTCTTTCCTGTAGACCTTCCCTTAAGAACATTCAGGTAGGTGGTATATTCAGGTCCGTAAATCAGTCTAAGGTATTCCGGGTGACGTACCTTGATCGCTGGTGGAAGCCTATTCGTATAGGGAATAACCGGCTTAACAACAATACCTTCGTGAATGGAATTGCGATACCATTTATTGCTAATGTATCTACATTCTTCCATGTTGTTAAGATCCAATAGACGGCTATCCGTTCCTACCAACCTTAAAGATACCCCTACCGTCTGGATAATACCCGATATCTCCTGTCCTTTTTCAACAAGGTATTCCCACAGTAACTCCTGAAAATCTACCGTTGCAAGCATATCCGATGCCCTTGGAATCACGTTCCAAATTGCGTAACGTATAGGCTCATCTCTGGAGTAAGACTCCAACTGTCTCTTGTACTTACGGATAAGCTCTTTACGCTCTTTGAGAGAATCAAAACTGGGTACGTGCGGAATAAGCTCATACAAATCAGCAAGCGGTTTGTACATATTTTGGATAAGCCCCTCTGCCTTCGCTCTCCAAGGAAGTAGCTCACCATCAAATACTATCTCCTTTGCACCTGCTCTAAGGTAGCCCTTAGAAGCAAGGCAATTGGTGAAGCCTGATAGAAGGATGGAAATACCATCCTTTATGTTGGATTCTTCAGCACGGTCTAACAAGGAACGGCCAGCACGGCTGTAAAATGCAAACCCGTAGTCCTGATGGGCGTCATGATAATCGGTAGATGCTCTTGCAATACATCTTGACCCCATGTGCTTCTCTTCAATAACTACGTGATTAACACCCCTGGAACGGTAATACTCAAATGCAGCTTCGGGATGCTCTAACATTTCCTTAGGATCGGGATCAAATTCGTCCGTTGGTGTGTATGTCTCCCTAAGAGACTTCATAAGACCACCAGAGCAAGGCGCTATCGTACTCGGCATCCATGAGATATTCTTAGGATCTTGGGGCATTCTTACCCAAATGTCCATAATCTCCTTAGATGGGAGACGTGGCATCTCATGCTCGTTCCAATCTAATCCCGCCTTACATTGGAGGACTACCCCTTGTGTAAGAGGACCAAGCTTAGCATCGATACGACCAATATCGTGAAATGTGTAATCGTAACAATCCTTAGCTACCGACTGGATAATCTGCTTAAACTCATTACGAGTAAGCTCAAATTTATGGTCCCAGTGACGGTATGCGTATTTAAGATCCCATAGGGCATTATACTCAACATTAGGTGTTGAGATAAGAACACACTTAGGGTTACTCTTAATGAGTAATTTAAGAGCAGAAAGATACTCACGCTCTGGAAGGTGCTCAATTACCTCAATAAGTAAGTATACGTCTGCGTCTACTGCTTCCGGGGGAAGCTCATAGCCAAGCGCTCCGTAAGATACGGTAATCGATTTCTTACTTAGGCGTTTACGTGCCCATGACCGACTCTCACGGTTAGGCTCAATACCAATAAATTGAGGCGGTTGTAAACCGTTCTCTTTGTACCGCTCTAAAAGAGCAAGAATAAACTTACCTCCGTCGCATCCAATATCAACAACCCGGTTTTGACCGGTGAGGTTAAGCGCCTGTAGCTGGCTAAATACCCAGTCTACCCGCTGATCCCATGCTCCTGGTGTGCTCTCCTCTGTAATAGAGGAATTTTCTACTGTAGCCTGATCAGAATGCTCATTAGATTCTGCTGGATCACCTGGAAACTCTCGCTCAAATTGACGCGCAAGCGACGAATTGAGTACCCGGTATGTAAGCCATAACCGGGATTCATGTGAAAGCGCCGATAACCATCCATCACCCAGCGACAACAGTTTCTTATAGTCCTGTTCTCCGAGCTTTGCCCGGTAGGGGGACTCTCCATGCGCGGCCCTGATAAGAACCACAAGCTTACTCATTGCCTCCCTAATGGGCATATTACAGCTAATTTCACCGCCCATGTGCGTAGGTGAGTTATGTTTCGCGGGTCGCCAACGAAACCCAAGCTCTTTCATAATCTGTAATACTTGGGGCCTATGTCTCTCTGGACAGGCTAAGGCAGTAACCTCAATATCCGCCTCAAAAGGAACGGAAAGAAGCTCTGGCTTTTCCTTACAGTCTCCTTTCAAGAGAGAAGAGAATGCCCGCTGAAGTGCATACGCCGTTAAGGTGCCTGTCTCATAGGGAATTGTTGAAACATAATGCGATAACGGGTTACCGCCCGTTGTTTGCGGCAACACCGTTAATTCAGGCTCTACATGGTGGTAGAATTCCATTGTTAGAAAATCATCGGAATGCTGGTAAAACTTCAGATTAGCCGTACCATAAGGTACTTCTATCTTATGCTCCTTTTCAGGGTTTTTCCTTAACAAAAACCCAATGTCTTTGGGTTCACATAAACCTTTGGTTTTCCAACAAAAGCTAAGATACATCTTTTCCTCTCTGCTAAAGATAGTAATATCCCGCTGTGATAATAAATCAGCAGCGGGATGGTGAACGTTGTGTCAATAACTACGATCCCTTATCGGCCTAAAGTGTACTGATAAGGGAGTTGAGCAGGTAATTGGGCCGCATGATGCGCCTGTAGAAGTTGGTAGGCTGCATCGCGTTCCTGTCGATTTCCGTTTACCATTTGCAGGTAAACTAAAGCAAGTTGGTGGTTTGTTAACACGATTTATCCTCCGTTAGAACGTGGTTACCATTGCGGGTCGATGGCCGAAACAAGATCCAAAATCGGCCCAACGTGGTCCATCATAAAAGGTGATGAAAACTTACCATCCTTCCCTATAGAAAACGCGGGCGCTGGTTCTTTGAAGAATTTATCCTCAAAAGAGGCTACCCCATCTTTAAGGGTCCATCCAGATGGTAGACTGCCTGATATGGGCGTCTTGGAAAAATACCGCTCCATCGTCTTCTGAAACTCCTTTAAGAAGGAGGACTTTTGAAGCTTAGGTACGTCAAAAAGCGTACCTAACGCAACTAACTGGCCATTGGTCAAAGTTGAAACAAGGAAGGAAGGGGTTTTTCCCATCTCTTCCATAAGGGATGTAAGGGTTCTCATTTCTATATCTCCAATGAGAGAGATACCCTATAAACAGGAAACGCGCTAAGATACTTTCGCCTTCAATTCTTTGATGAGAGACAGTGCTTCTTCTACCGTTGCGACCGTGCGAATATAACGACCTTCACCGTACCCATATCGGTTTTCGGAAATCGATTTCCTATCCAATCAATGCCGCTCTATTGTCCTTAGCATTCTGTACTCTAAGATTACTCCCTTCCTGATTGTATGGAGTGACAGAATCCTTCATTGCCTCTAAGGTGGACCGCTCTAAGAAATTAGTCAGATTCTCTTTGTCGATATTAGACGTGATAATCGTGCTAAGACAAAACAATGTCCGATGACGAATAATCTCGTCCATTAGCTGTGCCTGCCAATTCTTCTGGTCGGGCCTATCCTTCCCGAAATCGTCAATCATTAGAAGCTTTACATTAAGCATACGATCCCAATATGAACTGCTATCGTCAAATGGTGTATGCTCAAACGCATACTCTTTAAGCTTGGAACTCTCTACAAATAATGATGTAAAGCCGTTCCGTCGTGCGTGCATGACCGCTGCACACCCAAACGTCGTTTTGCCTACCCCATTGGCACCGTATAAATAAAGCCCTAATCCCTTATTGATATTCTCTACAATGCTCCTAAGGTAATTAAGATATACCTTATCTGTTATCTTGGCAGGGTCTAACCTCCAATACCGATTGGGTACTCTCATCCTAACTAAATCTTCTTCTGTTAGTGATCTCATTTTCCTCTCTGTTTGGCTAAGAATTCTTAGCGTCTTAGACAGAATATCCTATTACCCTAAGAATGCTATAGGTACTTTGTCAATAGTCTGTAAGACTCAGAATGAGTCCAATACCTTAACTTCAAGGGGGGACTAAAAACAACAGGGTACGCTATCCCCTCGTATTTAGTCCCTTTGGGAAGATCTTCACGATCACGACAACGCTTCCGATGAGATAGGTACTCAGCATAATTCATAACGTTCTGTATGCTGACTGTTTCTGACAACCAGAAATAACTGCCCATACTATAATCTATCCCCTTGCGGCTACAGTAACGATCATAGTAGCGATATGATCCGTCTGGAAGCGTCGCACGGATAATGTAAAAGCGTTGATCACTCTCTGCCTTTTTCATTTTGCACCCATGGTTTCAGAACCATGGGTTTCAGAACCATGGGTTTTAGAAGAAACAGAATACTATGCAACTACCTCTACCAGATCTAACAACCCACCAAAGTTATCCCATGTCAAGCCGTGTACTTCCTTATCTACATCGATATACAATTCCTTATCTTGGTAGTAAGCCATAACTGCTTTGCTTCCCATGTAAGGACCGGGTTTCCATTTAGGTGGAAGGCGTGAGAAATCGTCAAATGCAAGGCCCGATAGGTACGTATCGACTGCATCCCCTAAGCTGATCAAAAAGTTTTTCATGGTGAGCTTGTCTGCACTAAGCAATTGCTCTACCTGCGATAGCTGCCGAGATGTGAGCTTACTAAGGCGCTTCTTCAGATCCTCTGGAATCTGATCCATAAATGGCGCTTCGCTTTCTTCAAATAGAAAATTCAACATCTGTATTTCTCCTAAAGATAGGGTAACGACTTAGATTCACTGTAGCAAATTAGTAGTCTCAAATAGCTTCTGGTAGAATGCCATAAGAATAATAATTTCGCTAATGGTGTATTTCATTGTTTTCCCAATTGGGTTTGGGTAGGGGTTTGACTCATCCAATTGGCTAAACGTATCCTACGAATACGTTCAACTATCTTCAGTGCTAATGCGCTAACTTGGACCGCTTCTTCTTCAGCCGAATCTAAATCCTTCGCTGCAAATAACTCATATACCTCTTCTGTAAGGATCTTACGGTAGTCCAGTAAACCGTTATCCGCCGCTTCATTACAAATACGTTGTGCTTCCAACATGCTTTGGTGTGATAACTCGTCTCCCTCTCCGAGTCCCAATGGGTAATTGGATATCCCCCACATTGCATCCTGCCTTGCACGTTCATCTAATACGTCCGAAAGTGCAAGCGTCGTTGCAGTAGCGTTAAGTAACTTACTCCGATTATAGACCAGAATATCGATATCTTCATCAGCACCATCGTCTACACAGAATCCGTCCCCTAACATCTTGGCAAAGATTGCCGGTGGACCGTATATAATCCCTTCATGGGGATAGATAGATAATCCCTTTGGGTAGTCCAATCCGCACCTTTGCAAGTAGTGTTTATGCGAAATAAACAGTGACTCCCTCTCTGGGGCTTTATCAATTGTACCCTGAATGTCAAACCCTTTCTCAAGCATATACCCGCGTGCTTGAATAGCAGATCCCGCTACTGCAATATGCTTGCCTGAAACGTAAACAGCTAACATTACCACTCCTCGAAATTAAATGGCTTGTTGTCCTTACTTTCTTTATGAGAATGTACACCATCTCTCGGTGTATCATTAAGGTGTGCGTCTATAAGCTTTACCCGCTTTTCAGCAGGGGATAGGTTGTCATCTACATCGTTAATAAACGTAAGGATATGCTTAACGATCCCGAAAATCGTAGGGACGCCTCCAAAATCGTTACGGGTAGTCTGGTATGCTTCCCATCTCGTTACACCGTATAAGACGACTTTCTTTAAATCCTGTGTCGGGTACTTCTTACACAATTGCTTCGCAGCGCCAAGCTCTGCGGCTCCCCATTTGTTTACAGGGATCTTAGGGAAGGCTTCGCTCATAGCCTCCTTATAAACCTCATAAATATCGTAAGCCGTCGTAAGCCTATTTATAGGCTCTTGTACTTCCTGTACCTGTAGGAAATCATGAGAAATCGATTTCCGGGTTGAGGCTTGCTTCTCTATCTTTTCTCTTTTCTTCTCTTCAACCCTAAGGTGAGCATCCTTAGTACGCTCTTTAGCAGAAGCCGTTAGAGCCCTGATCGCGTCTATGCGCGATTGATTGTCCATTACTGGGACAATGGGCTTAATAGGCTTGACTACTGGCTTAGGTGTTTGCTCCCTATTGTAAACCTTCATATAAATCTCCCTTATTTATTACTAACCGGTGCCAATAGATTCTGTTTCTTCATGTAAAGGATAACCCAGTCTGTAAAATCTTTCTTCATTTCTTCTTCTGGAAAGAGAAGCCCGTCTCCCATATAAATAGGAGCCTTCCATGAATTTGTAGGCTCATCGTATGACCATTCTTGAGCCTTCAATAACCGTTTTGCTGTCTCAAGCAAAATAGAAACCCGGATTTCAACCGGGTCTGTGGAGGATTTTACATATCCCATCATTAGACGCTTGTTGCCTGCAAAGTGGCCAATAAGCGTCGGATACGCACTTCTGCACATGTGTAAAAGCGACTGGTATAACTCATACGAGTTCGCTTTATTGGCTAATCCAAGTTTGGGAATACATACATCAATCGTAACCCCTGGAATAAGCGTTACTTGCTTCATTTTAGAGGTAATGCCCGCTGCACTACCGAGCCTGTCGATGTCTACAACAAGCTTGTCAATTATCATATCAAGTGGATTTTGAATCGCCGCACTATTCTCTTTGGTGCGAATAGTGATGTTAGGGCCATTAGGCCCATTAGGGCTTAGCTTTTTGGAACGGTCAATGGGTTTGGGCGGTTGCGGGATCTGCATTTCCAATTATCTCCTGGGATATTCCTGAACAAGTTAACGAATTGCTGGGATACTGCTACCTCGTACTCGTCAAGAGCCGGTAAAATCCATGATAGTCCATATATCCTACGATTTACCTGTGCTTCCAATGAAGGTGCTTTGTATTCCCGCTCTTTCGCGTCTGTAAAATATCTGTACCAGATCGCAACACATAAATCGTGCCATACCTCCGCTGGTGATACCCGCTCAAATAATCCCCTATCCCGCTCCCTTAGCGAACCAATTATTGGTCCACATCTGTTATTCATCAGAAACCCTATAAGAGCACTGTATGACCCGTATAGTGCATTACATGTGCAATCGTGACAGGATAAATACGTCTGTTTATCCTCATCTGTTAGGAGGATACATCGTCTGTATCTGCCACACTTATCGCATGATTGTATCCCCTTTCTTCTTACTTCTTTCACGTATTGTTTCATCTATTTCTCTTGGTTATTATTGGGTTTATTGGGTGGCTTGATTTATTGGCTTGATTTATTGGCTTGATTAGAATCCGTACTTAGACGTACTCTTTAGCCGTTCTGCATCAGCTTGTGCTGTCTGTGCAAGCTTCTCTGCGTTCTTCTTTTCTGCAAGCCTACGCTGCATTGCGTATAAACTCTGCTTATCCTTCAAATCTGTTAGCTTGCCATCTACAGAAATCGTTATAGATGCCCGCTCTCTCATACGGTTAACCTCATCTATTTGCTCTTTATGCTTCGAGGCTAACTCATACAATCTGGCCTGATCCGTTACGTGTAAATTCATCCCCTTCTTAATGAGAGAATCACACTCCATAACGAATTCCCTCACCGCCTTTGATAGCTTTACGCCCCTCAAATCTCTTATCAATCGCTCTTGTTCTATGCTCATTTGATGCTCCGATTAGGGATCGTGTAGGGATTAGGAATCTTAGACGAAATTAATCACATCCAGGCTCTATATAAGGGACAACGTATAAGGTGTCTACCGACATAAGCGATATCTCATCCTCCGTTACCCTGGTTACCGTCGTGGAATCCATAGGCTGTATCTCCCATGGACCTACCGATGATAAAGTATCTACACCATTAATAAGCGAGGGATCGTCTCGGTAGTTATTGGCTATGTACTTCTTAACGTCCGTTACTCCCTCAGCCTCTATGATGGTGATAGCGATCATCGTCCGTCGTATCTCGTATTTCATCTGAACCTCAAAGGGCTAATACCCAAAGGCTGTCGCCCTAATCATGTCTATCGCGTCTCTGGTGCCATTAAAATCATCGGTACTTAGTGGATTGAGTATCTTCCAATAACTCCCTCCCCCCGATGTATAGACAATGCCTTCGGCATCAATAAGCCACCAATCCGAGCAACATCCATCCTCACATAATGGAGACGAGTAGTAATTGTGCTTCCATACAATAGGTAGCACAATAGCTCTCTCTCCCTCCTCTACCGGATAGGAGACTCCATAGAGTATAGGGTGTTTATCCATTTTGGTCTGTCAATTGGGTAGACCCCAAAACGTCTGGGAAATCGATTACGCCAATGCATAAATTCACCTTATTGATAAAGGTTTCCCATTCTCTAATGGATATACTTTCGGGGCGCTGTGGACGGGTGCTAAGATCAGATAGCTCCATCATAGAGTACCGTCTAAGCATGAGAATTTCATAGTGCGTAAATTGAACCGTCTTTAGCGTATAATCATTGAACGCTTCCCATATAATGGGAAAGTGTTTTGCAAATATACGTGCCATCTCAATAGCATATATCCGTACCTCGTATTGTGCATCTGGGGCCAACCGAAGCCTTAGGAAATTCAATAAGTTATGTACATCGCATTTCCAACGCCACTCCGTGAATGTCCCGACCGGTAATACCGTTCTTGCCATCTCACGACTAACACCCTCATCCAATAGCTTACGATAGGCTGCGTATGACTTCTCGCTAATGCGAGATGCAATAGATGTACAATCTTCACCTACAGAAGCAGGTAGGTAATCCCCACTCATCTGCCGGTTAAGTGTCCCTTGCCCCCTCCAGTCATTCTCCCCTGGTACGAAAATCTCATCGGGAATTTCACCGTATCTTCCAGATACCTCTGAAATAGAGGCAGTTCTATGCCTAACAATTTGTCTTGCAATAAAGATAGGCATCTTAAGGTGAAAGATCATTTCACCGAATTCTGTTGGTGAAGAGTGCTGATCGCGTATAAGCGTGCGTAACAATGCCCTATCACTGGATCGGCTCTGTGCTGTTCTTACAGATACGCGCGCTGTTGCCGCTATACTTTCGTCTGTACCCATAACGTCTAATAACTGGACAAACCCATGTTCCAAAAGAGTTACTTTTTCACTTGTTTTCTCTAAACTTTCACTTGTTTTATCTAAACTCATTTACCTACTCTCCCTCTATGAAGCTCAATAAATCTTCCCAGCTACGGCGGCTTCGATAAGGCATCAATTGGATAACCTCATTTTCACCTATCGGTATCATATCATTGTTATGGCGTAGTTTCAAGCTATAAACGCCATCTTCATGGTCTAAAATCCCCGATACGTCGTGTGAATCACGATACCGGTATTCCCCCCCTCTAATGGGTAGACCTGTCCTAAAGTATGAACGTATAGCCTCATGACGATAGCCACCGTCTATATGGCATAACGTCATAAAAATCCGTTGTCTCTGTTCATAGAGAGTGTCTAATTCTATCTTTTCCAAAGCGAAAGGCACCGGCTCATCCATCCCATCAAATTGGGATCTTACATCGATAACCCGGTCTGGTATGCGTACCTCTACATCCATACCAATAGGATAGTGGTTAGGAAGCACATCTAAGGAAATCGATTTCCCTTCTGATGTTATCCTGTACCACCATCCCTCCCAAGACCGGTATAAAATCATAATTGATTATGCCCTATACGTATTGCTTAAGTTGCATAACTACTTCTTCACCAACGATTTTCGTGGTGACAATGACCCCATGCTTTTTAGCATTGGCGTGGATCTTCGCCTCTGCGTAGTGGGCTTTAAGCTGGCCAAGCCATTTCTCATCATGTTTCCGGCTATCGTAGCTGGAAATGATAGCCTGATATTGTCCATCTACCAGTACGAATCCCAAATCGTTAGACGCTGCACCAACGATATTGGTACATTTCGGTCGCCCGGAACCGGGTAGGATGACATTGGCACGCTCTGCTCGCTCCCGATGCTCGTAGCCGTAAAGGGAAAGAGGCTCATCGGATACGATGATATGCTTTCCATTTTCCCCGTACATTTTCTGTAGGGCTGCCACAAGGCAGTTTCGATCAACAAATTGGGTCTTTACCGTTGCGTATGCTGACATCATATACCTCTGATGAAAATGGTGAATAGAAGGGGTTAGTATCCGTTTGTCTGATTAATCAGAACCGGGATAACGTCATCCCGCTTGGTATTGGTTTTAACCTCGCCAATACCATCAAACAATTTCTTGAGAAGGGCTTCGCAAGCTACCCCGCCAGGGGCACCTGCGACAATTTCGCCCTTCAATTGACCGGTATTCCGGTCAATGCGTACTTCTACAATCCGTTCCATGTTTACTCCAGGTTGGTTGATTGGTTCGTTTCGTCGTTAATCTAACATAGCTAATATAGTTGGATCTGGAAACCCCGTTATCGTCAGGTTTCCGTCAACTCCAATACGGATCTCCGCTTGGTGTGATTCCATATCCGATGCATCATAGATGTCGGTGATATACCAGAATTTCTGGTTTTCAGATCCCCGCATCATTACCTTCTCAGGCTTAGATGCCTGGAAAGGGCCGTCTATAAGGACATCTATAAGGCTTTCTGACAGGATGCGGAATAGATATGGGTTAAGCATCCAATAGGCTCTGGTGCGACCACTGTAGAGGATAATTGTACATCCCCGTTCCCTTAGCGAACGGGTTAGCGCCAATAGGGCTTCTGGTTGATCCGATGGTTCACCACCAGAGATGGTAACGTCATAGGAGATAGCTACTATCTCCTCAACAAGAGAAGGGATAGAGATATCCCTTACATTCTCCCCTGCTGGGGCGTGCGTATGGGGATTGAAACAACCCTTGCAACCTACAGTGCATCCAGCCGTATGGATAACGGCTCTAACCAAGGTACGGCTTGGACCGTCAACTGTCGATGGTACGACTGATCCGTAAATCCGCATCAAAGCCTCCAAGAGCGGGCGGGTTATGAATCCCTGTGGAGTGCCAAACATAACCCACGCCGCTAAAGAAGATGTCAAGGGTTTGTAAACGCTTAGGAAATCGATTTCCTGAATTAGCGACGGCTTAGGATAATACCTCATCGTCATGATAGACAAATGAGGGAGTATCTACAACTTCCTCAATAACCTCCAAGGGAGAAGAAGCAGGTCGCGCGCGCGTCTTACAGAATTCCCTAAGGGCTTTAACCTTCTCTGCTGAAGTAACCGAGAGCGGGACTGTTACTTTTGCAGCCTTTACCAAGTGGCGCTGTTCAAGGTTTGAACATAAACCCTGGCGCTTTTCGGAGAACGCTACAATAAGTGCTTCCTTTACCAGTTGCTCTAATTCAGCGCCCGAAAATCCATCGGTTAATTGAGCAACTTCCTTCAGGTTAAATGTAGCCGGGTCGCGCGCTACCTTCTTAAGGTGGATATTAAGAATATCTACACGTTCATGAATGTTAGGAAGGTCAACAAAGAAAATCTCGTCGAACCGTCCTTTACGCAGTAACTCAGGAGGGAGCGCGCTAACGTCGTTAGCCGTTGCGATAACAAATACCGGCTTGTTGTTATCGTTCATCCACGTAAGAATTGTGGAGAATAAACGCGCAGTGGTACCACCGTCCGATTTATTGGACGATCCCGTTCCTGATAAGCCCTTCTCAATTTCGTCCATCCACAACACAACTGGCGATACCCGACTTGCTAATTCCAATGCCTTACGGATATTTCCCTCCGTTTGACCTACAATACCGCCCATCATACGACCGATATCTAACTGTATGAGGGACATCCCAAGTAGCCCGGCAATTGCCTTTGCAAGCTGGCTTTTTCCGCAGCCTTGAATGCCCAAAAGTAACAATCCCTTTGGAGGGAGGATACCAAATGCCTTTGCTTCAGGTGAGTATGAATCCTTCCGATGCGATAACCATTCTTTTACAAGATCATATCCCCCGATAGAGGACATATCCGATGCAGGGTAAAAATCCATTAACCCGGAATCCGATATAACCTTGCATTTTTGCTTCTGAATATCTTCAATAAGATGCTCGGAACGCCCATCTGCTAAGCAGACGTTAAACGCTACTTGGATCTCATCTTCTGTCAATCCTAAACAGGAATTAACCAACCGATCAAAGCGTGCTGCTTCTTTGTAAGGAGCGACCGAGTTTTTGTGTACTCCCCTGTCAAAAACCGCAATCTGATTTTTAAGTAAGCCTGCAACATCATCCCTTTCTGGAAGCATAAGGGGGTATTGCATAACGTCCCGCTCTAATGAGCTTGGAACCTTCAATTCCGGTCCCAAGAAAATCATCACACTGGACATCTGCTTTGCGATAAGGATCTTATCCCGAATCGCCCGAATAAATACCGGGTTTTCCATGTAGGGGTGGACATCCAGAAAGATGATGATTGGCCCAACACTAATATCAGTGTTGGGAATAGTCACTGTGAACTTTCTGATAATATCAGGCGTAAGTGCTGCATTTACAGCAGCACCCGCGTCTTGGATGTGCTCAACAACCGTCCAAGGGTCGATAGGCCCATTAGCCTTCTTCCCTTCCTTCTCGGACTTCACCTTCGCTTCTGCTTCATCTTTTGAAGTCATCCTAACGCGGATACCCTGCGTAATTGACCAACATAAGATACGGCGCTCCCCTACAGAGGAGACGAGCATCCGTAAAAAACGCCGCTCCTCATTGGTACGGATAAAGATTGGGGGCACCTTGCTTGAAATAACGGATAGGATCTTCTTCATGAAACCTCCACAGGATATGAGAGTTAGTGATTGAGTTAGTCGAATAAATCCGATTCTGACGGAAACAGATCTATCCCATTAGAGAGAGGTAGGGGAACATTATGTGTCAAATGCTCGTCAACCTCGTAGGTGTCTTCAAGCTTGACCTCGATCAGGGGACTATCCATTACTAATGGTGATCCCCGTTGCTCCATTACATCTTTATGTGCTGTCCGAAGCTCGGACATGTTCTTCTTGTCCGTCTCTACACGAGAGACGTTAAATTTCTGCTTCAAGATCTGTGCATCCCCGGAAGCCTTGGTGATACGATTTCCACACTTGCACTCATAGAGTGGAGGATTGGTAATCGATTTCATCACCGATGCACATCTTGGGCAACGGACGGGCGGCTTCTTCATAATCAAATATCCGATGGAAAAGGTATCGGACGGTGAGGGCAAGTAAATCCATGAACCGCTTGCGGAGGGAAGGATCGACGTGCCATCTCAATAAACGTTGGCTGATTGGTTTGGGGCGTAAATTCCCACGCAAGGGTCTTAGACTTGCGACAAGACCGGAAATCCGCCTGCACTGTTTCGATCAGATCGAAACGAGGGAACCGATATCCCTTTGGTTCATAGGCTTTACGGACACGGCGCATTTTTGCCTGATGCACGGTTGACTCCCTTTCGGTCTGATCATCATACCCCGTTAGGGAAATTGAGCTATCCAAGCCTTGTCAACGAGTTGTAAAGAGACAATCCTACTCCAAATAGCATTTCTCCTGTGAAGAGATCTTAATACCAAACTCCTCTCCGTTAATGATGCCTGTGCAATTAAGCAGACCATGAGCCCTTTTAGTGATCTTTGTTCTGGTGACAGAACAAGAAACAACATCTGGATCAGAGGATGGGTAAAGATAGAACGATTGACCATATTTGATGCCTGCAAACAAGATAGGGTGCATGGGTTCCTATGTATTGGAAACAATAACCTTGATAACTTTACCATTAACAGTGGTTTGAGCTTTCCAACTAAGAATATCACCATCTACGCGCTCAATAGTCCAATCATTGGCTAAGAAGGTGATAATCGCTCCTGTAGCGGTTGACTTGAGTTGAAGTTTCTCTTTCCAATTTGGTTCATTCCTATCAAGCCAGGATGATTCAACTTGAAATGTATTCCCCTTAAAGGAAATAGCATCGTTAGGAACATTAAGCATTTCAATTAAACTGCGCATTGCAATACCTCTACATTAGGGTACCCGGTCTAAAACCATTCGTCAAAAAGTATCGGCGTAATCGATTTCTTTCTAATGTATTCTATGCAATTCCATGTACCGCCTATTTCGTGTCCGTTCCATACCCCATAATGGTGGGTAGAATTATCAACCATCATCTCGTTCCTACGTTGGAACTTCCATTGTGCATGTCCCCCTGTCGCACATAGAACCGTTTTCCTACAGCGGGATAATAGGTGCGCATAGTGCTCCCTTGTAGATGGTGGCCATCTACTATCCTGTCCCTGGAATGGAATATATGCATGAACGTCTAATCCAAGTGATAGGGCTTCTTCTGCCCACCATTGATCTACCCCTATCGCCATACCAGAAATAATGGTGAGTTGTACGTTCTGAACTTGGGATAACTGCTGTAGCTCTATGAGCTTATTTTTCATCCAATATCGGATCGCTTCCTGTAATGGTGAATTACCATAAGGAATTACATCACCCTGACGATGGCCTGTGATCATTGCTGTAATCATAATTTTGGACTCGCTACCCCATCCGTTTCGGGGTTAACTGATTTGTTACTACTTGCGGGCCTTAATGGCAGCAAGCTCTTGAGGGGAGAAGGGGGGCGTAAACAGAACGTGCGTTTTACCGTCCTTCTCTCCATCTTCGTATTGATAGAGCTTCCGGTTGTGCTCTTTCAAAAAGGCATCTACATCGATGCGCTGTTTGACGGTGATGACATAACAACCACGATCATCTGTGGCACGACGTAGGATTAACCGGTCGAAAAGAATATCGATGATGCTTGACATATACGTGTAACCTCGTTTGAATTTGGATTTAGAATGTCATGGATTTAGAACGTCTAATACTCACTGGGATATGTAGGGATAGACATCTCTCTCACTTAGAGAGACGAATTTTACGCTTCGGTATCGCTTCATAAGGCTATCTCCCTTTCGAGAGATAGCCTTATCCGGGTAGACTCACTGCGTCTACAATGTACTTTGTCAAAAGTATGTGTGTAAAAACTACGTAAATTAGGAACACCCGCTGGTCGCCCCACAGGATATGCATTTAAGGCAGGTCCCATTACGCACCATAGTCATCGCCCAACAATCGGGACAAGCATCGCCTTCATAGCCCATCGCCTTTACGTCTGCTCTTGTTAGCAGAGCTTTTTGCTTACTTGCGGGTTTGTTAGTGGCCCTAACAGGGCTACTAACAGGCCGATCCTCAACCGTTGGGGTAATCTCCGTCTTATCTTCAGGTTGGATATGCCCTAAATCGTTCCTATCTAAATAGGTGATCCCAAGCTCCCTAAAGATGTAATCGATTACCGAGGTCGCTATCTTGATCCGCTCATGCCCCTTTACAATTCCGTTAGGCTCAAAGCGCGTAAAGGTGAACTGCTCTACAAACCGCTCTAATGGAACCCCATGCTGTAGACCTAAGGAAATCGCAATAGCAAAGCTATTCATGAGGCTTCTGTATGCGGCTCCTTCTTTGTGCATATCAACAAAGATCTCACCCAAAGTACCATCCTCGTACTCACCAGTGCGCAAGAACACTTTATGGCCACCAATGACCGCTTTTTGCGTATATCCCCCTCTGCGATTGGGTAGCCTACGCCTCACATGTGCTACCATCTCTTTTGCAGCTTCTATAATAGGTGATGATAAAATAGGCGTAGGAGTAAGTGTAGAGGTAGTAAGTACAGGGGTAGTAAGTACAGGGGTAGGATTATGGTAAGATTCAGGCTCGCTTACGTCTAATCCCTCCAGTAGACTACCCCCCGATAAAGGCTGCGATAACTTAGACCCATCCCGGTATATAGCAACCGCTTTAAGCCCAAGTCTCCATGAGGCAAAATAAGCTCCCTTAATATCCGCAATCGTTGCATCGTTTGGCATATTAATTGTCTTAGATATAGCCCCTGACACAAAAGGCTGGCAAGCTGCCATCATCCGAATATGCGATAGTGCAGATATGTATCTCGTGCCTACCTTTCCACATCGGTTAGCACAGTCGAAAATCTCATAGTGCTCTGGCTTAATATACGGTGCCCCCTCTATCGTCATTGTTCCACAAGCATACGTATTTGCCGCCGCTACTTCCTCATCCGTAAATCCATACTCCTTGGTGTCGAATAAAAAGCTAATGTCATACGCCGATGACACAAGCCCCTCTATACGCTCTATCTCCTCTTGAGCCATTCCCTTCTTAAGTAAGGTGCGGTGGTTAATGTATGGCGCGTCCTTAAGGGTACGGTGTCCACTAATATATGCCTGGACTTCGGTAATCGATTTCTCGTCATATCCAAGCTTGCTAAGCGCCGGGCTTACGCTCTCATTCACAATCTTAAAGTAACCGCCTCCTGCTAATTTCTTGAACTTCACCAAGGCAAAATCTGGCTCAATGCCCGTCGTATCGCAATCCATCACCAACCCAATCGTCCCCGTGGGCGCAATCACACTAACCTGCGCATTACGATAACCATGCTTCTCTCCAAGCTCTATCGCTGACCTAAAATCCTCAACCGCCTTCCGTCTAAGAAGAGAAATAAACTTACCATTCTTTCCTTCAATATCGTGTACGATATTAGGTGGGCGTATCGTTAAATAACGGTGGTTTACGCCCTTAGGATATAAACTCGAATAGTGATTAACAAGTACCCGCTCCATCGCTTCTTTGTTCTTCGCGTATCCCTTGAATGGCCCAAGCTGCCATGCCATCGTTGCAGAACGACTATAAGCATTAGCTGTCATAATAGCCGTTAGATAACTACAAATCGCTCTACCATCGTCGGAATCATAAGGAACCCCCATCATCATAAGCAATGCACCTAAATTCGCATAGCCTAATCCTAATGTACGATACTGATATGATAACTCCGCAATACGCTTGCTGGGATACTGCGCCATCCCTACGCTAATCTCCAGTACCATCGTAAGCATGTGAATTACGTGACGATAGCCCTTGATGTCGAACTGGTTATCAGTGTAAAGCTTAAGAAGGTTAATCGATGCAAGATTACAGGCTGTATCGTCTAAAAACATATATTCTGAGCATGGATTACTGGCGTTTATCCTGCCATCTTTAGGACACGTATGCCACTCATTGATGGTAGAATCGTATTGAACCCCTGGATCTGCGCATTGCCATGCCGCTTGTGCGATATCATCCCATAATTCTGTCGCCTGGACGGTCTTACAAATAGAACCGTCTGTCCTACGTACAAGATTCCAATCGTCATTCTCTTCTACTGCTTTCATAAAAGCATCAGAGACTCTAACGCTATTGTTAGAATTCTGGCCAGATACCGTGTTGTATCCCTCCCCTTGCCAGTCTGTATCGTATGTCTCAATACTTGCTGGTGCTAAATCAGAATAACCCTGTTCTGCATATTGAATCGTTCTGACGATAGAATTATCAGGGATACCTGCGGCGCGCGCTTCAGAAATCGATTTCCGTAACTGTGGATTGTTTGCAGGTACAGTATTCTTTTCTTTGGTGCTCTGTTCTTTGGTGCTCTTTTCTTTATCCGTATAACAAGAGTAAATAATACTCTTAAGGTGCTTCGCTACAAGCTTACTCCCTACCGTTAGCGCCGCTACCTTCTGTTCTTCTACTACTTTCCAATTAATGAATTTCTGTACATCGGGATGGTCGATGTCTAAACAAACCATCTTAGCTGCCCTTCGTGTCGTTCCACCACTCTTAATCGCTCCAGCAGCACGATCCCCAATCCTAAGGAAACTCATTAAACCACTGGATTTACCACCCCCTGAAAGGGGTTCCCCTTCCCCTCTTAACTGACTGAAATTACTACCCGATCCTGAACCATACTTAAATAGACGCGCTTCCCGCGTCCATAAATCCATAATCCCACCTTCGCTTACTAAATCGTCTGCTACCGATAATATAAAACATGCCGAAGGCTGTGGACGTGCGTATGAAGATGGTGAAGCAACAGTCTCCCCCGTATTGCTGTCTACATAATAATGCCCCTGAGCAGGCCCATCGATACCATAAGAATAATTGAGCCCCGTATTGAACCATTGTGGCGAATTAGGCGCACAAATTTGAGCAGCCAACATATAGCGGTGCTCATCATAGAATGCCTGCGCATCAGCCTCCGTGCTGAACATCCCTGCTTTCCAGCCCCAATAGGTCCAACAACCGGCCAAACGGTCAAAGACCTGCTGGGCGCTTCGTTCTCCACCAAATTTTGTTCCTGGGACTGGACGCCGTGGACATAACCATGCAGGAATACCTTCCTCTAAAACTACTTCTGTCTCCTCTGGTACACCAGCTTTTCTAAGGTACTTTTGCGCAAGAATGTCTACCGCTACCTGTGACCATCCAGATGGTACTAAAACCGTCTGTCTATCCCTACTCTTACCATTAGAATCCCGAACGAATGATTCAACCATCACCCATCCAAACTGATCATATACGTCTGAATCACGATCTGTAAAATAACGACTTATTTGCACTTATCATCTCCTGTCTGCGGATTAGCTATATCACCCGTTTATTGAGGTATGTCAATAGTGATATTTTCAAAGGTTTAAACAATATAAATTGAAATCCCCTTAGGCTTTTCCTAAGGGGAGCGGTAGAATCGGTAATCGATTTCCTAATTACCCTTTAGGTATCGTTAGGGGTGTCTTCAGAAGTATCTGAAGTATCTTGATTCTGGCACTCATACTCTTCTGGATCAATATAATCGATAGGATTATACCCACTAATCGTATAACTAAATGGGTAGTCCTTAGGATCGTGCTCCAAATAGAACACGTCTATAATCGATTGGATCTGCTCTGGTGTAGTCTCAAGAATCGTAAACTCATCAGTTGTGAGGTATCCGTAAACATCTGAATGCTTACCAAGTGCATCCCCGAATCCGATTTCTACCTTGTGGTCTACAAGGTAATCGATTACCGCTTTACCCCGTTCTGTTGTGATAAAGAGCCCACTCAATCGCCCCTGTCTGCCTGCATCAAATACCATACTGTATAAATACATATTTTCAGTCATCCTGTGCTAATTGTTTTTGTCGGTCGCTTATTGGTTTGTCCTTCACAAAGAAATATCCATAAATAACTGGCTTGATCGTGATCGTTCCATTATTCCCATCATCCTGATCAATAATGCGCTCTGCATCCTTTTTCTTTGTGTAGATCGCTAATATCTCATCCTTTCTCGTCTGGTAGTTAGACTGCACAATGGTATAGACGATATACTCCTCGTACTCATCAACAGGTGGTACAATGGATGAATCACTCGTCAATTCAAGCCCATTTGCTTTTATGTATCTAAGAGCGTCTGACTTCTTTGCAAAGGTCTTTACTGGAGATCCAGAAATAGTAATTATACTATAGTGCTCTTTTCCACTGAAAGATGCTTCGTTTGTTTGCTTGAACTCTTCTAACAATAGCCTCATATTCTCTATCCCTATCTGTAGTCTAAGGGATAGAGATGAAACTATCAATTGGTAATCGATTACCGAGTGAACCGGGTAGAATTCTTCAGCGCCCATGTAAGCCATTCAATCCCTACAGGATTGGCACTGTGAATAGTAGTGATAATGTCAAGGCGCTTACCTGTAACGTGATACAATTCCTCCAAATAAGAAGCACATACCCGACTGGTATCCTCCCCTCCAAGATCATGATCAAAGGAGATATGCGAAATGGTGGGTAGGTTACCGCGCATGAGGTTTAATGCCTCTTCTGATGTGCGCGCTACAGTCCATGAACTGTCGGGAGGATTGCGGATATCGTCAATAAAAATCTTAGTCATTAAAGCCTCCAAGGCGGCTGGTAGGGTTGACAGTTTATATTGCTTGAGTTCTCACTTGAATAAGTGGAAACATAGACTGAATGAATTCATAGTGATAAAACCCTGATGGAAGAATAACCACCCCTGGTGTTTTACTGCCTGCGTTCTCACCAAACTGAGGATTAAGACGGATGCAACGCATCGCAATATCCGCTACAATAGCGAGCCGTTGTTGTAATGCTTTTGGTAAGGCAGAAACAGGTGTAGATCCTGCAACTACAACGGAAGCCGGATGGTCCATTCCGAGCGTAAAACCAAAGCATCTGGAAATAACCCTGTTTAGGGCTGGGATAAGCTCTGGGTAAAATGGGTGTTCAAGAAGAGAATCCCGGTGCGCGCGTTCAAACCATTGGGCGAATATCCCATGGTTTTCAGTAAAAGCTTCTTTATAGACGGAGGAGATGAATCCAAACTCCCTTGATTTTCCGCCAGAAGGAACAATAACCGATGTTAAATCGGGTATCTGCTCGTATCTGACAATGATAGGCATTGTAGGTGCCTCAATCTCTTGTCGCGCATATTGCTGAAGTGCATCAAGCAATTCTTGAGCCTGCCGAGTAAGACAGGATGGGCCAACTGATTTACCAGAGAGAACATCAGCAACGTGCCAAAGGGCAGCTTCATTGAGGATAGAGAGATTAAGATTCATGGGTATCTCCTAAGTTGGCCATGCGTTCCAAGTAGAACCGGTAACTACCCGCCATGCACCAATGGTACAGTCTGACCGGTAGCTATGACGCATAATACAATTTCGACCGGCTTCGACAAAGGTTGGTAGCGTGCTACCAGCAGGGGCTATAGCAACGTATAAACCTCCTGCCCACTGTGGGGCCTCTGACTTTGGTATGTGAACAACCTCGATCCCTTTCTCCAAGAGAAATTGCGCAGCTTTCCGGTATGCTTCTCGAAAGGCATCGCTCATTGTAACCTCAAATCAGGGGTTGTAAGGATGCCCTTTGAAGTAGATATTCCCAATTTCAATCTCAGTGGCGGCTTCATCTCCATACTCATAGTGGAGATCGCCATTACTATCAAGGGCTACCCCATTAGGGCAGAATACGAAATCTGTGAACAACAGATTTTTGATTTCCCCCATGGAGCCATTTGGAGAATAGGAGACATGGCATAAGCCTTCATAATCTCCATAAATTGAGATGGAATACTTTGCACATACCGCCTGGATTTCTGCGGCAAATGCCCGCATCGTATCATCATTTACTTTCATTGAAACCTCAAGTGATGGATGGAAATCGATTTCCCTTCCGACCCGATAATCATAGCCCGGTAGGGATTAAATGCTATCCAAACGTTGTAAACCGTTTGTCAAGTATCTGATTGACCTGTAAGGTGTCTGATGGACCGTTACGACGGAAGCTTAGGGATCTGCACATTAAGGTGTAACCACCAGCCTTCGCGGTGCTCATCTTTCTCTATGATTCCCATCCCTTCAGTAGAACGAATAATGATAACACCTTGCTCGGTTGGAGGGAATACTGTTACCCTTGCATGATAGAGCCTCTTTCCATCACTAAACAGGTATAACCCCGTTACCGTTGGTAGCTCTTTCTTCCATGAATTCATGGATGCAAGCCGCTCCAACATCCGATTCATCGCTTCATTCGTTTGACTGGCCAAACAAGATCCCGTTAACCGCTCTGCCTCGTCTGCTTCTATCTCTCTTAGACGCATAAGAGACTCAACAATCTTTGTTGGTGCCTCTACTGCATCCTTAAGGCTTCCCTCCATATACTCATAGAGCGTATCTTCAAGTGTGCATATCTCCTCCTCGATCTCCTCTCTATGAGATACGGTAACACCCGCTACCTCTTCCAATCGGGTTCGCTCAAACTCCGATAGGTGCTCAAACATCACTATCGCTTCTTTCATCGGTATGCGCGCCGGGCTTACGCTTTTTGTATCGCTTTTTATAGCGGATCAACTTAAGCGAGTCACCATAAGAGCTACGACGGGCTAATCTGGTTTCGGTCGAATTCATTTCTTAGGCCGAAAACAAGGACAAGTGCTGGAATCCTTTGGGATCTTCCGATTGATCTTGCCATCAACGTAGCCATTGATACTTCCTGTTTGGGCATCAATCCATTCACCAACACTGCTATCCTTTGGACCGCCTATGGCGTAACAAGCCCAATTCCCTTCTACCCCTGCGTTTGGGGAGAAGTGCTAACAAGAGCGACATCCTTTGGTTTTCATTTTCTACCTCTAAGGGAATTATAACCTATCCCCTGTTGAATTATCCGATTAGACCTAAATAATGTCAAACACGCCCTTAGGGCCGATCCCTAATTGGCCAGGGTAGGAAGCCTTTAGCGCGCCAAACAACTCAATGCGCGCATCCTTCGTTGCCGGAATGGACCAACACTTGAATACCTGCCGACCGGCTTTTTTGCCGGTTCCTGGCTCATAAACCGCCTTGCGGCCATTGATAGATTTTACGGCTTCAATGAAGTTGTAATTAAAGGGAGAGTGTACCTCCAAATGTTGCTTGGAGGCATCATCACCGTCAACAAAAACCAGCCGGATAACGGAGAGATTTTCTTCTAACTTATCCGCGCATACGCTGTACCCTAAAGCCCGAAGTGCGGGGGTCAATGTGAGGACCATTTTTGGGTTAGCCTGATACTGGCAACTAAACCAGTAGATCAGGAGATTGGCGATTTGCTGGCCAGGATTTTTGGAATTCTGGCGCTCTACCGCTGCCTCGGTAATATGGAGAGGAGCATTGGCCCAAAGAAGGCGCATTGCAGCGTCAACCTGCTCAGGCGACGTAACAACGTCTTTGAAGTATTTCGCCCTACATACTGGGCCGATCCCTAATTCAACCGACTTGCAATCAACCAGGGGGCGATTGCAAATACAGCAGTTCGTAGCGACAACGCGGCAAGCTTTGGAAAGTTCGTAGCCCATAGTAACCTCCGAGAAGAAAGAGAGGAATTCGTTTCTGACCTGAACAACATACCCCGTCTATACGGGGATGCTATCTTTTAGTTGTCAACTGTTTGTAACCCCTGTGGGGTTCCCTGTGGGGTTCCCTGTGGGATCTGCATGGGATCAATTGTTCTGGATTGACATAGGTGAACCAGTCGTAGTAATTAAGATTGATCACCTTTCCATACTGATCCTGAAGGGTACAGGCTGACCCTTCAACTTCCAAAACTCGGTACTCTACCCATCGAGAGTATAAATCCTCTCCTTCGCCATGGCCAATAGACCTGTTCTCTCATTTACCAATGGTACTCTCATAGGCGACTCCGTATCCGTAGGAAAAGTATTGCTAAAAATATCCATACTCTGCAAGGGAGCAATATTTTGCTTCTTCGCCAAAGATTAGGTGATCGAGCAGTTTAAGGCCAACTGCCTCAAAGCCTGATCTGAGCTTGCGCGTAACCGCTACATCTTCAGGAGATGGTGAGGTATCCCCTGAAGGGTGGTTATGTGCAACTATCGCACCTACACAATCTGCCTGTGATAGCGCATATCGTAGGATCTGTGCTACGTCTACAACCGTTGCACAGGATGATCCCGTCGTAATCACCTTACTGTGAAGGGGGCGTCCTTTCCGATCTAAGAGAAGGGCCGCAAACTTTTCTACTGGGAATCCTGCAACCAGTGGTGCCAAGTGAGGAGCCGCACCCGCTGCCCCCCTAACCGGTAAATCCCGACTACCGGGCTCCAATAGGAGCAATACCCTTTCAAGGGTCTGAAGGTCATAATTGGCCAATTTTGCGAGTTTGTCCGACAACTCGCTTGTAGGCATGTCAACTTCAGGTGAAGGGGAAGCGGCTTTTGGCTTACGAGGCATGTTGAAACCCTCTTTGTTCTTAGATCATATCCCGAATAGAAAGAGATACAATCTGATAGTTGTCAAGCGGTTGTAAAGGAAGTAACCTATGCCTCCTTTTTGGCAGAAAGCCAAAGAATCGTTTCTACTACCAATGATACCTCATGGTGTGTATGGCCGTTCTGATCTGGCCATACGGAGGGGCGGATAGCACATTCAACCGATAGTGCGTCTCCCTTGTGCCCATTTCGGCAAAGAAACTCCGCATCGGCACCATGAAGGGTGATTCTGTGGAAATCAGGGGTATCGATCATCTGATCCCCTACCTTTCTCTGATGGGGCGTTACCAAGGAAGCCCGACAAATAGGCTTCCCTGTAGCCGTATGCCCAAGAACAGGATCTGATCCAAGATGCCCGATGAGATATGCCTTGTTGAGTCCTTTCATGATGTCTTTCCTGTTGACGAAACAAACATACCCCGTAATCGATTTCGCTCAAGGGAATTCTTGTCAACGAGTTGTAAAGTCCGACAGAAGTAGGGGCATCTTCTCCCGCTTGCTAATCTCAATTAGCTTCTGGACGAGAGGGGCCATTTCTTCATCGTATACCTGCTCGGTACGGTGCTTCTGCACCTCTGTATCGTTGCTCATTTATTTCTCCTGATCGCGTACTTGGATCATGCGGAACGTGATATTCATTATCGTACTCCAGATAGGATTTCTGACTGATACTCATTTTCCTGAAAGTTCTTCAACAAGCGAGTTCTTCAACAAGCGTCTGCTCAATTGTACGTGATAATTGGGCCATAAAACGCTTCCGATGCTTGACTGGAAGTAAGCAAAACATCGCTTGGCTCATAGATTGGAGGTAGCCCGCTGCATAGTCGGCACCTGCGACGGAAATCAGATCCGTCACCCGTTGGGCGTAATCGATTTCCGTCAGTGATTCTTCAGTTTTGGCTGGCATCTAATCTCCTGTAGAGGGGTGAAAAGGCTCTACATCGACAACATACCCTATCCGGGTTTCTTTGCTATAGGGAGATTGTAAAGCGTTCGTCATGAACGTTCATCATGATAGCGTCTAAACTAAAGGTGCTTTGTAGTGGTTCATTTGCCCAATTCTAACCAGGGAGGTCCAACACAATTCTATCGACTTCTCGTTTCCACCAATACTATCGGAGTATACAAAGGTGATATACACATTCCCTTTATAGTCCCGAACGTTTTTGATTACGCCATTAAACCATACAGGGCCGTTACGTGTGTAGATCTTTATACGGGCGCTTGACTGTTCAGGTGGGATGTCTGGTGGACACTCAACAATGTTTCCATGCGCAATATCCCCGTTCCATTCATACTCCGACCATGAATACTGACCGCCGCTACTCAGCTTTTCAAAAGCATGATTTCATCCGGTTGTACACTAACTACCTCCCCTGTAAGGAAGGTGAGATCCTCTGTTGCGGGATCAATATCGCTAAGGTCGAACCCTACCGAAAAACGGTCACCAACTCTTATTTGTGAAAAGTTCATATCAGTAAACTCCTATATGATCCTATTATTAGATCATAGGTTGGTTCGATTATCGTTGTCGGTAATCGATTTCAGAACTTCTTTATGCTTCGGTTTACCTATCGCACCACGCCGATCTGCACGATTAAGAATCTCGGTACGAGGCTCAATCTTGTAACCATTTCCGTCCTTTACCTTTACAAAGGTAACTGGATGTTTGCTATCGTCTATCACATCAGGCGCGTCTGATTCCTGATCCGATGCCCATTGTAGCGATTTCCACAACGCTGGGTAAGCATACTCTGGAATAAGGAGGTAATCTGGATCTAAAGACATTTATCCTGCTTCCTCATCAATAGGGGTGACGTATTGTGAATCCTTACAACAATACCCTTGGATGATAGGAGCATAGCTCCGTACACTGCAAATGGTCGGATAGACTCTGGTATCTCATCAAGAAATACAGTAACATTCTTTTCCGTAGGCTCTATGTATGGGTAGCCTATACCGTGTAAACAGAGAATGATAATATCACTCTGTGTTGCTCGGTATGCCCCCAAAAGCTCGTTTTCTATCTGATAGTGGAGGCTATCAATTTTTAGCATGGATTGATTATAATGAGAGCGCAACTTCTCATTTAGCTCATCAGGCAGAAGGTATAAAATACCTTCATTTGTCGCTGCTAAAAGCTTGTCGGGATGGTAAAAGAATGGCTCAATGCGCTCTGATTGGCCTGATTCACAGTCGGTTTCAAACCACTTGTACGGAAGGAATTTCCCATCAATCCTTACATAAAAGTGTCCATTCTGGGAATATACAGGGCTCAATCGACTCGGTAGCTGGTTAGCGTCTACAGGTGTTGTTGTACCGACTACCTCAATTTCTTGAGAGAAATCGATTTCCGTATCTTGATCCATATTTCACCTTTCGGAATCTGGAATTCGTTCAGTCGAGAAAAGGGTTTCTCAGTCAAGAAAAGGGCAGGTAATCGATTTCTACTCTGGTGCCTTCGGTAGAGGTTGCCAATGTGTAGGAGGATCATAATCGGCATCTTCATCAAACTCGTTGTCCTGAAGCCAGTATAGCTCATCTCCGTTGGGTGAAGGGCTGCCTAAACGACAACATTTCCGAATACGCACAGAGTGCTTACGTCCCTGGTGACACGTAATTACCTTCGTGTCTAAAGGGATCGTTTCTATCGGTTGCCATTCATGTTCATCCATGCTTGCTCCTTTAAAAAGGTGTTCCACGAATGGGAAGCTCTGGGCGCTCCTCAATAAGAATACTTGCCAAGAGCGCATGCCGAAGCGTGGGCCAATACCCACGGCTTCCTGCGTACTGGTATTCAATCTGAATGGTATCCGCATAGGCTGGATCGCCTATACCCGGAAGGGTTACGCTCCAATTAAAATCAACTGTAGACTCCAAACGGAGTGCAGGTAAACCCTGGTGGCGCTTCCCATATCTTTCAGCGAGGAATTTCGCTAATTCCTCCTCACTAAAAGGAAGGGATTGAAGCGTGGCGGGATACATCTGTGCAAGAATTTCTGGAATTAGCATTGCTTCTCCTTTAACCGTTCTGAAACAATCATAGCCCGTTAAGGAATGCCGGGTATGCAAAACTTGTAAAGCGTTTGTAAATGGGTCGAGTGGTTACTTAGTCAGAGTAGAAAACAGGAAATCGATTTCCTGTTACAGTGGCTATCCGGGCGTCTATCTGTTTTAGACGCTTCTTTATACGCTCTTTTAGAGCGGGTGAAGGACTCCAATCATCAGGGATGATGAGTGATTCCAACGGATCTCTAAAGGTGATTGAGGCTGGGATCTGGATTGTTTCGTCTTTCATGGATTAGAGTATATCTAAACTCCTGTAGAATGGCTATAGGAGCATCATTGATAGGTAATACCTATAATGTGATGGGCGTAGCCTCAATGCGCGTCAAATGGCTTCTACTCACCCCTTAGGTTTTCTGGTAAAGAAAGAAGCTCCTTCTCTACCTCAAAAGAGAGCAATAGTGGACAAATTGCTTTGTACATAAAACATACCCCCTGGTAATCGATTTCCTGATTAATTCAGGTAGATATAATCTTGAACCTTGATAATGGTGTCGATACCGTGAATCCCAAAGATGGGATCTTTGATGTCGATTTCTGGCTTCATGATCGCCAGGACCGAGGCGTTGATCATATCGCTCGGATCTTCAAAGAGTGAATTGGGAAGGGCCGAACTGCGATAGTACCAAGCATTAACTGGGAATGAAATGTTAACTTTCTGAACAGAAAGATCAGGGTCCAGTTCAAGAAACTGGATCGAGTAATACTCACGGCCTGATGGCTCAGAATAGAATCTCGGATCAACAATGGATTTCAACTTCTCCGATAGGAGATAGCCCCTACGGTAAAGGGTGAAGGTTTGCTCAGGATCGAATGTCAGTGTTTTTGAACGCATTTAAGGCTCCTTTCTTTGAAGATACTGGACTTGAACATCATAGCCCGTCTCTATACCGACGCCATGAATATATCGTCAACCGTTTGTCATGAACTGCTTGTCCCATAAAGAATTACCTTGACCTCTGGTAATGGTGCAAATGCCTCTACTATCATCGGGCGTACCTTCTATGATCATGGAGAAGACTCAGTAATAGATTGGGTAATCGATTTCCGGTGAGCTAAAATCATCTCTCGCTCATAAGTGCTTACGCGCATAACGTGCTGTAATAGCACGTTATGCTGTAATAGCACGTTATGCTGTAATTGCGTATCCTCTCCCTTAGTCCTTCGCTTTCCTCCATGAGAGGCTTTATTGGGGCATCTATGAAGGTGTTTCCCTTTGCCATTTACGCAAGCATTGCAATCTTTAGGCATAAATCCTCTATTAAACGCAGTTTATGAGCAGATATTTTGTGCTGGACAATTATTAATAATGGCTTCATGAAGCTCGTTCCAGGCTATATTCTCTGCCTGTGCTGCTTCAAAGTGCCATCGCTTTGCCTTACGTCGCCCATCGATGTCAAGGAATGGCGACTGTAAGAGCTTAAAATACCGCTGTTCTTCAGCGAACGCGGTTTTGTGAATGGCTTTGAGGCGGTCTACTTCAGACATTTAAAGAATTGTAAACGAAATAAAGGCAAGGGTCATACCTTGCCTTTATGGCTTAAGGCAGGCGTAAGGTTCAGCCCCCGTTACACCCAAGACCAAAAACCCACTCCAACAAGGACCGCCAACCGCCATTGCATTCTGTGGAACCGCCATTGCATCCTTGGACTTGAAACATGCTGCCTCCTTCGTTGCTTGATGCTTAATTGCCTCTCGCAACTTCTATAAAGATACCCCGTTCCCTACTTCCTGCAAGCCCGCTATTGGTGGATATTCGTAAAGAATTTGTCAACCATCCTCTAAATTAGGGCGTTTATCCACTGGTTCTACTATCCGATACCCTATCTCACTAATTATCAATAAAAACAAAATTATATATAATATCATATCTATTGGTGTGAGCTTGGATAGATAATCTGACTCAAATGTACCCGTAGGAAACATAGGACTCGTAAACATAGGTGATCGGATAAAATCCATTATCAGAATAAACATGAAAATAAATACTCCTTATTCCTTAAGTGTGTCGGTTCGGATACCTTTTCTACAAGACGATTGGAGCCGCCTATAATAGCTCCTACATATCGCTTGTAATCGATTTCCGTTACCTCTATCCTGTTGGTGTATCTCCTCAATATCGTCTCTATCTCCTCACGGTTCAAAAATCCCTCGTTATTGAATGATAATAAAAGACCCTTACTCGTATGACTGCTATTCTTTACAATCGTCTCCAGAGACGCCGTAAATGTTGCCTTGCTGTTGAAAACACTCTTTCTCTCCTTTACGTCTACTCTCTTACAGCCTATACCATAGACCTCTGGCTTGTCCCATCGTACTAAACTCTCCCATATATGGTAATTCCCAAGGTAGCTATGACTATTATAGGGTGGATCTGCATACACTAAATCTGTATCGTCTCTAACTTCCGTCGCGTCCTTTCTCGTTACAATCCCCGCTATCTGCTTACTGTGTATATCAGGTATCCGTAGCTCTAACCTATTATATGACCGAGAACTCCATCCCTTCAAATACGCCATCTGTATCCCAGTCGTACTCGTTACCCGATCACATGCAAGTAGGAGCGAACATAATACTATCGACTCAACGATAGGCTCTAATCCAAGCGCCGCTATACTCTCCCTTATTCCGTCTATCCTGCGTCCATTGTGCTCTTGAAAGAAACGACTACGCCTACAATACGTCTCCGTAAAATATCCATCTATCTCTGGTGCGTTTTGTAGCTCCGTTATCACTTTCTTAGCCTGCTCTAAATGCGTATCCGTTGCCTCTATAAAGCATCTTCCTATTACTTCTGCGTAGGTGTTTATATCGTTCGCTTGAACATAATAGCCCAAGCCTCTTAGTGAATTTCCTACCCGCGATGTACCAGAAAATAAATCAATAATCCGAGATTTATCGTGCATAAAAGAATACGCTTTTACCTTCTCTGTAATCAAGGGTAAAAGCGTTCTTTTCGAGCCTAAATACGCTATCATATAGTCCCCAATTATGAGACTATAGCCGGTCTAATCCAGATGTCAACCCGGTAATCGATTTCTCGTACTGCTCACGGAACCATCCTATGATCCGTTGGTACTGGCGCTCTTTCAAAAAGGGTGGGCGAAACGATTTTAACGGTTCTGGTCCATTACGATAGCTTGGACGCTCCAATCCAATAATTGCCCATCCAATATTGCCTTGGTTCGACTCTATCCATGACGTTAACTCCTCCCTACAGGTGCTTAAGCGCCGATTCCATCTCGGCACAGGTACGTGATTGTCAATGAGTGAATACCAGGTAACCGCGATATGATCGGCTTGTAAAATGTCCATCCCTACTTTAGCTGCATCAAAACACCGATCTTCGTGCTCTTTTACAGCTTTTCTAAAATCCTTTAGCCTCTGCTTTTCTAAAGGATCAGCCTCAAACTGAGGCTCGTATTGAGAGTTTATCACCCTGCAAGTTGAATATACAACCTCCCCTCCTATCTCAATATAGGTGGTTCTCGACACGTAGTGGCCCTTCTGGTACTTATCGTCTACCAAAGTGGTTTTATCCTCATGTCGAAAGACGTATAATTCTGGTGCTATACCGATGCCATTTACAGTAAGATCTGGCCGGAAGCCGGGCATATAGGCCCAATTATAGTCCGTGCTGGGACGCCATTGGCCATAGCCCCTTTCGTCTGTCTCTACTCGTACCATCACCTTATCGCCCTTACGTCGGACGTTAATAACTATATCTTTCATAAACTCTCCTGCTTATTGCTTGCTTGATCCGAAAACAATTTGATGATCCTATCAAATTGATTCCAGTAAGGAAAGGACCGTAAGATCCCCAATGAACCGAATTGACGACGCATACGTTTTAGCATCGGCCATCGTCTCAAAAACCGTTGCTTCTATGGGGTTGGAAGTGATAGATGTGCCCTTTGTGATACCATAATTCACAAAGTAGCGGTGGGGCCGGTGACTTCCAATAGCAATAATGTATCTGTTATGGCGCTCGTAAGCGGCGCGCAGAGATGCCTCAAGGTTTTTCATCGTTTCTGAAGGATTTTCGTGGTTTATACGAGAAACCACGTAGATCAGATTAAGCAGGAATAGCCCCATGCTTCGAGCATAAAGTGAACATCCGTCTACTACATTAAGGGATACACCTCCTCCCCGATTTTCTGACATCCTTACGATAAGACCTCCATTGTAACAAAGAGACTCCGAAGCCACAATTGGAGTCTCTGGGTTTCCAAGTGTGAAATTGGAGAATCCGAAATTCGGATCGATTGCCTCAATAAAGGCGTGTAACGTTACGAGGCGGATAGGATCTTGGGGATAGGCTTGCATCATCTGAACCTCTGAAGAAATCGATTACCTGAACATCATACCCTGTTGGGTTTAGATAGCTATCCGGTAATGGTGGATAAGTTGTCAACTGATTGTCATGACAACTTATCCATTCGATAGAGAATACTTCTCTATCGTTCCAAGAACCTCTAAGGCGACCTTAGAACCGGTAGCCTTAGAATCAAACTTGACCGGGTGAAGACCATCATTAGACAGCAGAAGCCCTGCCTCATCTTCCATATCGTCTATCGTGCGGATATCGACATATACGCCTATTACGTCCCAATGTGGACCCGGAATATAGGTGTCCTCACTGAACAAATACCGGATACTATTAAGCGTCCGGTATGGCTTCTTTTTCAATTCACCACCAGGGTACTTTGCCTGGATCTTC
>Ga0114979_10000059_pt1 | contig 63173 bp, 68 predicted proteins | sample S_140625_EF_Meta_FD_87315 | JGI IMG/M metagenome (GOLD analysis project Ga0114979, IMG submission 87315) | Freshwater microbial communities from Lake Simoncouche, Canada to study carbon cycling - S_140625_EF_MetaG | ecosystem: Environmental > Aquatic > Freshwater > Lake | place: Lake...
CCTCCGCCCTCTCAACCCGTACCTCCGCCCGTAGCTAAGCCGATCTGTGCTGACCGCACGTATATAGATGTGAACGAAGACTCCTTTGTAAAGAAATTAGACTGTCGGGAATTACCTCTCGAACAGGTAAGGTTTATTTTAGGTCCTTGTGTTTTTTACGAGTTTGAACTCGGGGGGCGTAAAATCTACATGTTCGGAGAAACACATGGAAAGGTATCTCGACACTCGCATCGAATGCCGCCACGCGGCGTTAATAGATATAACTCGTTGAGTTTTCAAGCGTTTGTTCATTCTCTTGCAACTCAAAACCCTACAAAGACATACGACTTTATGTTTGAGAATGCGTATTTTGAATATATTCTTGAAGATGTTCGAGGCGCAGAGCGTACTTCCAGTTCCACTATGAATCAGATAACAGAGGAGTTTAGGAATTGTATTGACCCTGCCCGGAGACGTAATTGCACCTATAAAAATCTAAGAACCCATTATGTGAACTTTCGAAGATCATTTTGGGGACGTCGTGGTAGAGACGGTAACTTATCGCAAAAGGAAATCAGCGAACATATAAACAAGTTGTTAACGATTCCCGGAAATAAAGTTTTTAAGCAAATCAACGCGATAAAAGACGATAAAATACGAAACTCGTTCATTGATTTTTTTAGAGACTTTGTCGCAAATAGACCTGATATTGCAGGAGCGAATAGTATGGCTATTATGGATATTTATGCGATGGCACGAATCCTCAGAGATTTTGATTCGAAAAAGAAGAAGAAGAATGGTGTCATTTCTTTTCAGGGAACCGCACAAAACGTTATTTACTACTCAGGTGCAAGTCACACAGAGACCTTTGTGCGATTCTTGACAGATTACTTGAAGTTGAAACCCAAAGCTGTACGTGGCGAATTCAACAAGTTTCCAAAGATTTCGTGTCAGAGTTTTGTCGATATGGGTGATTTGACTAAAACGATGGTGTAGATGGTATTTTATTTATCTTAAATAAATGGCTGAAAACAATGAATTCTGGACTCCTGAAAAGGAAAATGTTCTAAAAGGGTATGCGGAAGAGAGTGAGTGCATGTATGTAACATATACAAAAGAGTATCTCAGGTACAAGAAGTACGGATACTTTTTCACCATTCCAAGCATCGTCATATCAACTGTTACAGGGTTGCTTGCGTTTGATTCAAACTTTAGTGGGTCGGCAAATGGACCCACCATTATCGGTTCTCTCAACATCTTGGTTGCAATTAACGGCACCATTTACAAGGTTTTAAAATACGCCGAAATGGAAGCACAATTCTGTTTCCTTGCAGGTGAACACTTGAAGCTTCATTCGGAGATTCAAGCGACACTCCTCAAATCACCTGCGGAAAGAGACAACGCACTTGAGTTTATGCGGAAAATCGAAAACCGAAGAATCCAACTCATAGACGACGCTCCGGTTGTCTGCGACTCTACGAAAAACAAATTCAAAAGAAAGTACAAAAATACCCACTTCGAAATCCCCCTTCTTCTTCACAAACTTTCTCATATTAAGATTTATGGAAGAGAACTGGAGCCTGAAGTAGCCAGCTTGAAATCCGAATCAACTGACAAAACAAACCCAAAAAAGACGTTGCTCGGTAAGGTTTTGAAAAGTGTCGTTGGAGCTATAGACGAGGAATTGGATGAAGAAGTTAAAGAGATTGAGAAAACTGTCGAAGGGGCTACGACAATCGCTGTAAGCGAGGTTTAATTTTTTTTCCACCAACGCATTATCTTAGCTGTAACAGCTTCATTTGTCCCGAGATGAATTAGATTTCTGTAGATAGTATCCACGCTCTTGGATTTGGCTATACTGTTTATAAAGTACAGTACCCAGGCATTACAGTATCCGTGCTTGGCAAACTCCCTTTCAGATGTTTGAAGAGACAAAATAGGGGTGTCATAGCTTAAATGGAGGTCTTCAGCCACTTTGTTCATAGGTGCGTATATAATCACAGTATCGGCTTTCTCGGTTTTGAGATAAGCTTCGAGACGGGTTTTCAGCAATTCGGGATTTTTAATGTAAGTAACCGGCGCAGTGTCTGCTATGACAACTTTACTTATTTTCCGATCTTGAATGTCGACTATGACCAACATGGTGTGACTGACTTTGTTGAAAGCTGTTAAGCATTTGAGTAGCAGTGTTATGTTTTCATACTGCTTAATCGCTTTATCTAAAGCATCCCTGTCTCCCATGGGTTTCCAAGAGAGAAGACTGCTCTCAAAGTTCATATAAAAATCGTGATGGTCCAGTGACATGTAATAGGGAGAATCCGGTTTCATTTGGTTGTGGCGGTTTATCGCTTCAATCACGCGAGACATTACCTTTACATACTTGAGCGAACACGCAACCGGCTCGTGTTCTTCTTCCACCTCGATTTTGTGTTTACACCTTCTAACATCCTCTAATGTATGCACTGGAAAAAAATCTTCTTTGTTACCTTTTCCTTCGCTTATTGCTTGATTCATTTCTTTTTTGGTGTAGCAAATACCGCTACGAATGTATAAAACCATTTATTTTATACATTTTTTTCTATTGTCTACGAAAACAAATCTGGGTTTTATTTAACAAAAGAAAAAGTGAGAAGAGACACAACTCCAACGCATATAGTTCCCCAACTCATATCCGCAATGGTATAAGACCAAGGGTAGTCTTTAAAGATTGCCTTGTTGGTCAGGTCAAAAGTTCCGTACATCAGCATACCCACAAGCATTCCGTAAAGCAAGGCGTCTACTTTGGTTTTTGCAAGCTTCTTGATGATAAGCACGTAAGCAAATGGGACCATTACATAAAAAAGAGCAGCCGGAAGCAGGTCGGGATTCAGGGGAGCTTTTTGAACACCCTCAACGACTTGAGAGTGGATCTTTCTCGCACCCAAAACCCAAATAGAATCGATAAGTAACAATAGTATCATAAATGTTATAAAACTTTGAAACATTTATGATAAATGGATAATAAAATTCAGTGTAAAAGTTGTGGAAACTTTTTCTGCACTAGTAACAACACTGCATCGAAAGTTTACTGCGGCTACTGTTACATTCAGTGGATCGTTCACTCAAGAGACAATGCAAAGACAATTCCTTTGTAGCTCTTCTTTCGGTATTGGTTTATTGTAAAACTTTGCGTACTTTTCGTATACCGACTTAGGAAAGCAGGTATGTAGAACTCCGCACACCTCTATCAAAAATCTCAGTTGTTCGGGCGTATACTGACTCATTACGTATTTAGACTCTAAACACCCGTCCAATCGTTGGGGTGAGATACCACGTTCAAACACGACCTTTGCACACTTCAACTTGTTGTTTTTGAACGCGTATTCAAATATGGGTTCGTCAAACGGGTCTACGCAAAAGGAGTCGAGGAGAAAATTTAATGTTTCGTCAAGGTCTTTGTTAATCACAAAATGTATCGTTTCGTTCAAGTCACTCATTTATTAAATTGGTAACTCGGTTGATATCAATTCTAAACCAAATTATCACCAGAAATTTCAACATAGTCAACGTGTCTCTTTACACAGAAAATCAAGTCGCAAAACCTCAGGCACCCAAAGCCCAAAAAACAAAGGGAAAAAATCCACATGTACAGACAGCTCAAACTCTGAAGAAGGTAAAACCCATAGGAAAGTAAAAGAATAAACAAGACTCCAAAGACACTGTGGACAATGGTTTGTCGCTCCAAAGGCAAACTATCCTTGATGCACGCAACAGAAAACGCTGACGTCGCCAATCCCAGTATTGACTCAACAAGTAAGACAACGGACATCTCTTTGGTACAAGGCCTGGAGAAGATGACAAGCATCAACACACCCAAGTAAAAGATGGAACAAATCCCCTCAAAGGCGAGCTTCAACTTGATATAGACAGACATTCCAAATGACTATGATTTTTTAAGAAAGATTAAAAAAATCACTTTTACAATAAGAATTCCAAAATCTTGTTCTTGTGCCTCTCAAGACAGTCGACACTCTTAAACTCCCTATGAGCGCAATCGGTCTGCACAAAGTGAACCCTATCCTCTTCAAACATTCTTCGGATGCCGATGTAGTCGTTCTTAAACATCTCCGATTTCAAGAAAGGAACAACCGACTCAGTGTTCTGCTCGTAAAACTCATACTTTCCGGATTCGATGGGGCGGATAACTTCGTCATTCGGAGACCAAACCATAACAAACTCGTCCACCTTGTCGTTGAGGCGCAAACTGCTTTCAACCTCGCCGTTAAGCGATGGTAAAAACGTACTGTTCTTGAGATACAAAGGAAACATATACGGGTCCTTCCAATAGTTTGAATACGAAAGACGGTTTTGGTTAAGAGGAGAGTAAATCTCCTCATCAGAGTAGTAGTAAACGCCCATATGAGGTGTTCCAAATGTCATAAGTGTCTTTACACGTTGTCGGTTGCTCGTCTCTGCAAAAGCTCGAGCAAGGAGTCCGCCTTGAGAGAAACCAATCATGTGAAACGGTTCTTGAAGATGGTCGATTGAGTCTATCGTTTCTCGCAACCTTTCAACTTGCCAATTCATAGGCTTGAAGACAGAATCAAGTCGGCCGTTTCCAATCTCGATAGTTAGGATTGGTCGGTTCAAATTCTGGAGGAACCAAAATCTGGCATCTTGAAGGTCATCATCGGTCGACAAAATGCCGTGAACAATGACAACTGGAGTCTGTAGTGCAGCAACGCGAGTAACCAAAAGTAGGAAAAGAGCAGTGGCAAACATATCGTTTGATTTTATTCTTCTTTTTGAACTTTAAATTCAGTTTAATTTATAGAAATGAAAAGTTTATTAAAGAATGTCTGATATCGGAAGTCAACTCTCAAGTATGTTTGGAGACTACAAGTCTACATCTGTCACAGTCACGAAAACTGCTACAAATACCGATCACTACCGTTCATCTACTACGAATTCGTATGATAAGTGCATTCGAGAACTTGCATCAAAGTTTCCTAATGGCATTGCGGATATTGCAATCGGTGCAATCGCTCACCACGACCAAAACTCATTCCACGAAAAGGTCGTTTTGAACGAGGTTACGAAGTTCAACGAGGAAACAGGTGAAAAGTATATCGCTGGCAAGAATGTACTTCACATCAAGGGAGACTACAGTTTTAAGTGGTTTGCCCATTGTAAAACTGTCGAGATGTGGGTGGAAATAGAGAAGGTATAACTACAAGTGATTTTTTAGAGCTTTTATTTCTTAGAATTTAAGAATGAACGAACTTGAAGCTAACCGTGGAACGGGTGCGGGAGGTGCAAAGACAAATGAAAACGGTTTGAAGTTTGAAAAAGAAATTTCAGTCGAAAAAATCTTGGAAGAAGAAGGGTTTACTCGGACAATTTTCGATAAAACCACTCGCACCGGGTTTTTCCTTCAAAAAGTTGTGGACGGCAAGCGATTTATTTTCTTGAAACAAGCCGGGTTCAAGAAATACATGAAAAAGACATATGGAAAAGACGTTCTTAGTAATCCAGATGAAGCGTTTGTGGTTACAGGTGAAGACAAATCGGTCAAAGTTTTCGTTATCGAGAAAAAAAACCAGAATGGATCGGGTTCGGTTGACCAGAAATTATGGGCATCCGTCGGCATTCGTTTTGAATACCGATATGTGCTTGGCGATGATATAGAGGTCAATTACGGGCTGTCGCTGAGTTCTTGGTTTGAAAACCAATTCGAAACCCGTGACAGATACAAAACTCTGGATATCCATTTAAAACAGGAAAAAATTCCATACTTTTTTGCCAACAAGGAATCATACTTTGATAACCTCCTCAGATGGGTTGGTATTAATTCGTAATCAAAACTTCATTTGTGCGAGAATCGGGGTCTTTAGAGTTTATGGCTCTTCTACAACTTATTATTTTCGTAGTATAATTTGGTGCCGGAAACGTGTCTTTAACCAAATTTACTTCTGCGTTGCTCATTAGCATCTTGACGGATTTTGCCTTCATATCTCCACAGATTTTGAACAGCAGGTTGTGACTGTCTGCATCGAAACCGGAATTTGTGTAGCCCACGAAACTCGTACTGTTTTCAGGTGCATAGGGAGGGTCGAGGTATACAAAATCTCCGGACATAGTCCCCGATAAAGCTTCACTAAACGAGCCCGATGCAAACTGGACATCTTTAATCAGCTCTGAGACGGCTTTGATATGCTCTTCGTCAAGAATCGACGGATTTTTGTAGTTTCCAAAAGGAACATTGAAGCCGCGTGGACCTTCTCGATAAACACCGCGAAAGCACGTCTTGTTCATGAAGAGCATCATTGCAGACCCACGTATTGACATACGGTGTTCTTTCGATAACGCGTTAAAATTCGACCTAATCCAAAAATAGTATGATTCTGGGGACGTTAGCGCTTCTTCTATGGTTTTGGCTTTCCGGTTGACCACACCTTGAGGAGTAGAGTTAAACTCGTCTGTCAGTTTCTTTACTTCTCTAATCAGGTCTTCTGGATTTGATTGAACATTCTTATAAAGACCGATCAGATTTGAGTTCAAATCACTCGCATATATTTTTCCATAAACTTTGATTACACCAGTTCTCCTATACGAAAGAAGTGCCAAGAGAACGCTTCCCCCTCCCAAAAATGGCTCGTGGTAATTATTTATCTCTCTGGGAAACAGCTCAATCACATCGTTGATAATCTGTGTCTTTCCACCAACCCATTTTATGATGGGTTTAATAATTTCTGTTTTCTGGGGGTGTATCGAGTTTAACAAAATTTCCTTTACCTTTTGTTCAATCACATTGTCTTTTTTACACGGACGTTTACGATTCTCATGGGATGTCAAATGCCCTTTTTGTTTAAAGATTTTTTGACAGGTTTCACATAAGTAGACAGCCATTTAATTATCTTAAAGGCTGTTTAAATCACTAATTCGTTAAAATTAGTGATTCCCGAACCATTAATCAATTGAAAAAAAACTGGGCGAAATACCGTGGATTAAAGGCTACTTGAAACTGAATAAGAAGCAACTTGCATGCAGTCCCTTAAGTACTCTGGAGAAGAAGGTATTGAAGATTTTGACGCGGAGTTTGAGGGTAAGCCTATTTTTAGAAAGTACATCTATGAGGGTCAGATGGGGAGAAACGAGATGAACATCAGCCGTATAGTTAAGAAAAACCCCCACCCGAATATCGCTGTCATATACGAGTTTGGACCTGACTACATCGATATGGAGTTGTTAAAGACAAACGTGACCCTGCCGAAAATCAAACCATTTATTCCGGCTCTTAGAGACGCAAAGAATTTCTTACATTCTCTCGGCATCGTTTACCTGGACTGGAAGTTAAATAATCTTGGCGTATCGAGCGAAGGCGTTGTAAAGATTTTTGATTTTGATATGAGTAGTATGTTTGTAAAGGACAGATTCACCGAAGGTCCCGGTACAAAGGGATTTTTTTGGAGAGCGGCAGAATTTGAAGGATTAAAGAGTCCAATTGAGATTGACGATTGGATTTTTAATCAAATGATAAAGGGAGCGTGAATCAGCTTTTCGTCATTAAGGCAACAGACTTGACGAATCTGTCAACAAACTTTGTTCGCAGTCCTTTGATTGCATCCTTTATTTCTGTTTTGTGAGATAGGATGTTGGAAAACTGCTCGTGTTCGTACTCTTCTAAGTCCGAACTATCAATCTCGGATAGCTTTTCGGTTTTGTAAGTGTTTATAATTTCTGTATTGGTTTTCTCTATCGTGGAAAAGAATAGTGGAACAACTTTCAAAAGATGATAATCGTCCGCAATTTCCCCATCAATTGTCTTATACTTAAAGTGTCTTCTGGAAACATCGGAGCAAATTAGGGTGTTTACAAACACATACTCGCACGCAAAATCGGCATACCCTCTTGCACCCAATTTAATGTGTTCTTCTAAAGACAAATTAGAAGTGGTATTTCTTATGAAATCTTCTGTAAGTGGGATAAGAGCTTGGTGTATGTCATTCTTTGCAGATAGCTTCTCAACTTTTTCCTCTAAAAGGTCTATACGCCTTTGCAGTTTGATGATAAGGTCAATATCCTGTTGAACGACGCTGCATTTATGAACCTTGAGTTCTCTCTCAGAAGAGTACACCTTGTCGCATCGTTCACACGTTCTCTCTTTAACATCGGCCTTCTGAAGTTCTAAACAAAATTGTGCAGTTCTCTGATGCCTTTCGAGTTTATACTTATTTATGAACATATTTCTGCAAAATCGACACTCCATTTATATTAATGGAAATTTTTCTTTTTTCTATGTTTAATTTAACGTTTGGGAAAAAATTCCTCACATTTCCCAAACACAACTAATAGTTGGAAAAAACAGTTTACTCATAGTCTCAAAAAATTTTTTCCCATTTCCAGTACACTTTTCGGGAGACCAATACTTGACACATTCTTCTGTTCCATTAAAAATTTTGTATTGACCTGCAGAGGGAAATTTAATATATTCACGGAAAAAACTCAGCTTGAAGTGTGTATTGGGAAACTCTACACTTTTTAATAGCAAAGAGTGTAGAACCGATTTTTCGCTCTTTATGTAGTTCGAGTAACTAAAATCTGTATGTTTGACCCAAGGGAGATCGTACTCATTCATTTCCATAAAGCTCTTAAGTTCATTCGAATCATTCGATGAAATAAGAATTGCATTATGATTCATTTATATGAATGTGAGAAACTTTAAAATAACCATGGGAAATTTTTTTCAACGACAAGAAAGGTCGAATGGAAATTTTGGAAACTTGTGTTGAGATTTTTTTTATGTAAAAAGATTATGAAAACTTTTTACATCATCTCCTTCTTTTGAAAAAAATCTCAAAGTGTAAAATATCTTTTACATGCAGGAGAAGATTTCTTGACTTGGCTATAAGCAACTGCGATAGCTTGTTTGTTTGAAGTGTATCTACCCTCCTTGATGTTTTTCTCTATCTTTTCGCTCAACCGTTTCTTGCAATACCTCTCGCTAAGCTCGTCCATACTCATACCTTTCCCCCTATTCTGTGATAAGAACTTCTTCCAAGTAGTCGTCATTTATTCTAAAGCCAGAATAAATGATTTCGCTAAAGCGGATTAACGAAGGTCAGATACACACAAATGAACACAAAAATTAAAGCTTGAAACATCGACAGCACCCAGTTTTTCTCAGGTGTTTCTGTTGCAGCATACGAAATCTGTAGCTATTTAAACCTCTCTACAAACTCGTCAAAGCTTAATACCTCGTGTATGTGCAAGGTGTAATCTGTTTCCATTGAGATATCCCCATCCTTACACATTTTATAAATAATCCTGTCAAAGGCTTCTACCGGCTCAACATTTTGATTAACAAAATACAAAGCGTCTAAGCACTGTTCTCCTTTATACTTTTCAGACAAATTTTGGAGCAAACCCTCCACAAACCCCCACGATTGTTTTTTCCTCTTTACCGACCAAAGAATACCTCCACATGAAATATTCCGCCATTTGGCATCATCCTTCATCTCTTCAACCGCGTCCAAAACCGTATCAAAATGTATTACTCCATACTCAAAAGAACGAGCTTGAATTGCCATTTATTTTCACGAAAGTGGTTTTAAACCGGATTTAAGTTTGTCTTCGACAGCTACTTCTTTTTCTTCGTCTTGCTCTGTTCCTTGCTAATCTCAGTCAACCAAGTGTTATAATCCTTTTCGAGTTCGTCCAACTCCTTCAGCCAAATGTCCTTCTCTGCAGTCTTCTCGAGAGTAGCAAACTCGTCCTCGTGCTTCTTGATGTCGGCTTCAAGTTCGATGAGCTTCTCATCGGTGTAAGAGCGAACGTGCATTCTCAATAAATAATTGTACCCCTTATCCACATCGTTGTCATCGCTATCCTTTGTCATTTCTTTCATATAGCCTCGGTCCTCAAGGTCCTTGATAACGTTCTCCTCCTTTCGTCGATACAGACTCAGACCTCCATCCATAACCTCTGTCAGAAACCGATGCTTGTTCTTCATCATCTCAATCCTCTTGAACAAACTCTCGAGAAGATATTTTTTACGCTTGATGTAATACTCCATTCGAACTTGGCAAAACTCGTCGATAATCTCGACCACATTTTCGTATTTCTTAATCTTGCCGTTTCTGTCAAAGAGAACCATATTTGTAGTCGCAATCTTTGAAAAAAGCTTGAGGTTCTTGACACCGCATTTCATTCCATCAGAAAGTTCCTTCAACTCAAAGTTGGGTGTATCGGCTCCAGAGTAGTCCTTGAAGCTCTTGATAATCTTGTCTTCATAAGTAACCTTATTCAAGAGCTCACGACAGTCTTCAATGCTCATACCGATTGGAATCTCGGTGATTGTCACACTGGGATTTTTCTTCTTGTCTTCACGGTTTACAACGCCGTAGGTGGTGAACTTGCCTGCTCCATCGTCTTCGATTTTTCCCTTGAACCCTCTATACCAAGGAGTGATGTTGGAAATGCCCGAAAACAAAATTCCATCTTGAATCGAAGGCGGTTCCTCAATCCATTCTCGTACACAGTTGATGACATCCAAAGGGTTGTACATGGGAATCGATGTCGCCCACCCAGTTCCGATTCCCAAACATCCATTGACAAGAATCATAGGGATAATCGGGACATAGAACTTGGGCTCTACGATATCGCCATCGTCAATCACACGTTCGAGAAGTACATCATCATCTTCGCGAAAAATCTTCCGTGTGATGGTGTCAAGACGCGTAAAGATATAACGAGCCTGTGCTGCATCGGCACCATTGGATAGACGAGAACCAAACTGGCCATCACGAGCGAAGAGTGGGATGTTGTTGCTGTTCACAAAATGCTGAGCCATGTTGATAATCGTGTCTTGTAGGTTTTGTTCACCGTGATGGTAGTTTGTGTTCTCCGCTACGTAACCAGCAAACTGTGCAACTTTGAAATTCTTCTTGAGGTTCTTGAGAAACGCTGCGTAAAGAATCTTTCGTTGAGATTGCTTGAGACTGTCAACAACACAAGGAATGGAACGAAGACAGTTGTCAATAGAGTGCGTAATCAAGTCTTCGTCGATAAACACCGAGATGAGCCTTTCCGGAGTGTTCTCGTTGATTTCCGTGTGGATAGACGGGTCGTGGTCTCCAATCCACATCTTTCGCAAATCCGCGTTCTTCTTGTCAAATGCCTTGAGAATTGCATCATCGGCTTTCTCGTCTTTCACGATGGAGATGATTTGCTTTCCAAACTCTTGAGAAATCTCATCGTCCGAATGTGTCCCGAGACCCTTGTAATACTTTACGCGGATGTTTCTGTCCTTGTTTTCCTTGTAATACTCGTCGGCTTTGTAGAGGTCGTAAAACACCCGCTCTTCAGACTTCATACTAAACTTTGCGATGGGTGTCAGCATATTCTGGACAAAGGGAGTCTCGCGTTCAAGAAGGGTTGGAAAGAGGAAATGGAAAAAGTTGAGGATGAGTCCGGCGATATGCTTTCCATCTGTATCGGCATCTGTAAGGATGAGGAGTTTGCCGTAGTTGAGCGTTGCAAAGTTGTCATCAAGACGGTAGTCCAATCCATACTTAAGACCAAGTGCTTGGATGACTGCAGTAATCTCCTTATTATCCGCAATTTGTTTTCCGTTGGCGCTTCTGACGTTTAGAATCTTGCCGCGGAGTGGATAGACACCAAACCAGTCCCTTCCGTTTTTACCAAGGTTTGGCGAGTCCATCCCCTTGACTACAAAGGACTTTGCAGAAAGCCCTTCGCAAAGGGCGAGGGTGCACTCTGCACTGTTCTTTCCACCGGCTTCGTTTGCCGGCATATAACCCTCAATTGCAACGTATTTCTTCTTGCTCTCACTCTTTTTCATCACAAGCAACTCCTTGCTCTTAATGATGTCTGAAATTTGAGAGGTGACAGTCCACTTCAGGATTGCCGAAATCGTCTTCTTCTCGACTGCTGCTTGGACTTCTGGAGACGTCAACTCGGTTTTGGACTGAGACGAGAACTCGGGATTGACCAATGTAGAGACTACGAAAAGGCGATAGAACTGCTTGACATCCTTGATTGTAATCTGAGGCTTGTTTGGCTTGTTGAAATGCTCGACGATGGGACGAAAAATTGCTTCCGACCACCCATCGACGTGCTTACCGCCGTGCATCGTAAACACGCCATTGACAAAGGAGACGGCTTCGAACTCGGTTGAGGTCGTGAGAAGAACCTCAGAGTCCTTTCCGCGAATGTAAACAGACTCAGTTGTAGGAGACGAGAAGAGCTTTGAGTAGTCTTGGAGAGATTTGATGGGAAGCTTTGTATCGTTGAGGTAGACGTTGACAGATGTAAGCATAGCTGCGTCGAACACATAGCGAGTGTAAAGCCGGATGATGTCCTCTGAATATCCTGGCATACCAAAATGATTGAAATCAGGAGTCCAAGTAACTTCGGTGTAGCCATTCTTAAGAGACGAAGCGGTAATCTTTGGCTTATTTGCCTTTGTCATATTGTCATTCCATTCTTGTGTCAAACACTTTCCGTTCTGCGGGTCAACTGCCTTAATCTTGAAGGACTTGGAAAAGACGTTTGTGAGCTTGATACCAAGTCCGTTGCGACCAGAAACCGTGCGTTCCTCGTCATCGTTGAAGTTAGTCGAAGTGCGGAGCTTTCCAAAAATCATCGTGTGTTTGTACTCGGTTGTACCGTCGTTGTGCTCAATCGGGATGACAAGACCATCGTTCCAAATACTTGTTTCGCCGGTTTCCTTGTTAATTGCAACCTTAATCTTGGTGCAAGGAACACCCGCATCCTTTGAGCGTTGAACATTATCGATAGCGTTGGACAGGGCTTCCACAAAGATACGGAGGATGGCAGGGGAAAAAGTGATGGTTTCCTTCTTGACGGCGAGGTTCAAAGTTCCATCTTCGCTTTGGTTGAAATCGGCAACATATTCTTCTGCTCTCTTATTTCGGATGGACCCAACATACATATCCGGACGCTTCAGGATATGGGAAATGTCGTCGAGCGTTTCAATCTTGAGTTTTGAAGTCATATTTGAGATGTTGATTTATTAAGGGATTTTTGAGGGTTTTAATCATTTTAGAAAATAACGATTGTAATAAATGCCAAGTGAAACTTATACGTATACGAGTAATGGAGTTTTTCCGCTATCCGGAACCGGTTTGAGCGATTACACAATTACACAGATTGTGATTGCTGGGGCTGGAGGTGGAGTCGGTGTAGATTCCGCTGTAGGTCCGCAAAGTTATGGAGGTAATGGCTCGTTGATTACACTTTCGATAATTAATCCGTTAATTACAGATTCTTTAAAAATATATGTTGGAAAAGGCGGGTCTTCAGACACAAACTCACCTCCCGCGGGTGGTTCAGGTGGTGGATCTAGTCAAATCAATGACGCGTCTGACACAATTACATTTGCTGTTGCAGGAGGTGGTGGAGGTGGAGGTGTTGTTTTTGGTGGTGGCGAAAACGACGGTGGAAATGGAGGTTTACCAAAGGGAAGTAATGGTGGAGGAACAACTGGTGGCGGTTTTGGAGGCGGTGGCGGCGGTGGTGGTGGTAACGGAGGTACACCTATTAATATTGAAGGAGGTCCCGGTGGAGGAACTTATGTAAATGGAAACTATCTTTCGGGAGGTGCTGGGTATGGATCTGGATATGGAGGTGATGGTTCAAATATTGTACAATATACTGGTGGCGGTGGTGGTGGATGGGGCGGTGGCGGTGGTGGTGGTTTAGACGCCGTAGGCGGAGGTGGCGGCGGTGGTGGCGGCGGTAGTTATTTCAATGCTACTAATTTTTCAGCAGTATATTCCGAGTATCCTAATTCTGGAGGAGATCCTCTAAATGAGTCTCAATATAACGGTTTAGATGGTTACGTAACCATTACCTACACCGTCAACAATCCTTCTCAAGCCATTTGTCTCCTCTCCGACTGTGATGTCCTTCTTTCCGACTTCACTCTCAAGAACATCACCGAGATTACTCTTTCCGACGAGGTCATTGGTTACCTCTCAAAGCATCCAGAGAAGATTAAGAAGGTAGTTAAACGCACACATTTTATCGACTCTCTGGAAGAGACAAACAAACCCTATTTAATACCGATGAACACGTTTGGGTCTAACAGTCCAGACAAGGATATTCACCTTTCGGGTCACCATCGAATTATTGTTCAGACCGAGAATAACCACTTTGCGGGTGTCCAGACGTTTAAACTCGGCAATTGCAAAAAGGAGACGAATAACTCCGACGAAGTTGACTACTACCACATCATCCTTGAAAACCGAGGCGTTGGTTTGATAGTAAACAATCTTCCCGTAGAAGATTGTGTTGATGAATTTAAAAATGTTTGATGGTTTTAACCATTTTAGAAAATAACGATTGTAATAAATGAGTTTGAATTTTAAAAAAATCTACGAACTATCACAGACGTGGAATTCTGTTTCAATAAGCAGTAGCGGTACAAAAGCCCTTGCCGGTTCTTTAAATAATGGTGTTTGGTCTTTTGATGGTACTATATGGACTCAAACAACGTTGGATCCTACTTATGCTTGGTCATCTGTTTCAATAAGCGGTGATGGTACAAAAGCCCTTGCTTGCGGTCAAAATGTTGACGGTATTATCAATGTTTGGTCTTTTAATGGTACTACATGGTCAAATACAGGGTTGGGTGATTATTATTGGACGTCTGTTTCGATGAACAGTGATGGTACAAAAGCCCTTGCATGTTATAGTGCCGGTAATGAAATTAGTGGTGCGAGGGGTGTTTGGTCTCTTAATGGTGGTACATGGGCTCAAGTAGAGAGTTTGAGTACCGAGTATTCTTGGGCTTCTGTTTCGATGAACAGTGATGGTACAAAAGCCCTTGCTTGTTCTGATTCTGATAATGGTGGGGGTGTTTGGTCTTTTAACGGTACTACATGGACTCAAACAATGTTGGATACTACGTATGCTTGGTCATCTGTTTCAATAAGTGGCGATGGTGCAAAAGCACTTGCTTGTTCAGATGCTGGCGTTTGGTCTTTTGATGGTACCATATGGACCGATACAGGCTTGAATACTTCTTTGAAATGGACATCTGTTTCAATAAGTGGTGATGGAGAAAAAGCACTTGCTTGTTCTTCTAACGGCGGTGTTTGGTCTTTTAACGGTACTACATGGACTCAAAAAAATTTAATAGAAGATTATAATTGGACATCTGTTTCAATGAACATTGATGGTACAAACGCCCTTGCCGGTTCTTTGGAAGGCGGTGTTTGGTTTCTTGATAACTTCGGTGGACAATCTCAAATTTTAATATCTAACTGGTCTGTTTCGATGAACAGTGATGGTACAAAAGCCATTGCCTGTTCAGAAGGCGGCGACGGTGTTTGGTCTTTTACCGACGGTACATGGACTCAAACAACGTTGGATCCTACTTATGCTTGGTCATCTGTTTCAATAAGTGGCGATGGAGAACAAGCCCTTGCATGTTCAAGAGGCGATGGTGTTTGGTCTTTTAATGGTACATGGACCGATACAGGGTTGGATGATTATGATTGGACGTCTGTTTCAATAAGCAGTGACGGTACAAAAGCCCTTGCATGTTCAAGAGGCGATGGTGTTTGGTCTTTTAACGGTACTACATGGACCGATACAGGGTTGGATACTAATTATGATTGGACATCTGTTTCAATAAGCAGTAGCGGTACAAAAGCCCTTGCCGGTTCTTTAAATAATGGTGTTTGGTCTTTTAATGGTACTACATGGTCAAATACAGGCTTGGATGATTATCTTTGGACGTCTGTTTCAATAAGCAGTGACGGTACAAAAGCCCTTGCGTGTGCAAGAAGCGATGGTGTTTGGTCTTTTAACGGTACTACATGGACTCAAACAACGTTAAATACTAATTATGCTTGGACGTCTGTTTCGATGAACAGTGACGGCACAAAAGCCCTTGCATGTGTTGAAGGCGGTGGTGGCGTTTGGTCTTTTAACGGTATTACGTGGTCTGAGGTAGAAAGTTTGAGTTTTGATTATCCTTGGTCATGTATTTCAATCAGCGGCAATGGCGCAAACTCCATTGTATCTTACAACATCGGTGTTTTTGGACAACAGCCTTCTCCTCCCTCCTCCGCCATTTGTCTCCTCTCCGACTGTGATGTCCTTCTTTCCGACTTCACTCTCAAGAACATCACCGAGATTACTCTTTCCGACGAGGTCATTGGTTACCTCTCAAAGCGTCCAGAGAAGATTAAGAAGGTAATTAAACGCACACATTTTATCGACTTTTTAGAAGACACAAATAAACCTTATCTCATCGAAAGGAGTGCTTTTGGCCCCAACGTGCCCGACAAGGACATTCACCTTTCGGGACACCACCGAATCATCACTCAAACCGAGGATAATCATTTCATGGGTGTTCAGTCGTTTAAACTTGATAATTGCAAGAAAGCGCTGAATAACCCCGACGAAGTGGACTATTACCACATCATTCTTGAAAATCAAGGAGCGGGTTTGATAGTAAACAATCTTCCCGTAGAAGATTGTATAGAAGAATAATATATATAAATTACTTATTTCTGGGGAGGAGTATAGAATGAATGTTAGGAATCACAGAACCTGTAAGAATTTCGATGTTAAGGTTGTTCTTTACCAATTTATGAAGCTCTTCGTCGTGATTGATAGCCATAAATAAATCGCCACTGCTTATTACCTTTCTTGTCTCCTGTGTAGTTCTACTGCCGGCAAGTTCGAGAATCTCCGCAATGATGTACTCGACGACCGCGGCGCAATATATGGAAGCCGTGGTGCCTATTCTTTGTTTACAAGTATCCGCAATGATTCTGTGAATTCTGCTGGGTGGAACTTTCAAGCCCGAACGGTCAGTCTTTTTGCCACTCTTAGAGGAATTCGCGAAATTGGTGACAGCTTTAGTACCTTCACCTGTCCCATGCCTGGCGAGTTCTCCTGGAAGAGAGAGATTTACTGCAACTTTAATCATTTTAACAGTGATAGTCTTTTCACTGGTCATCATACCTTTAGCCGCCAAACCTATCTTAGCCGCAAGCTGGTTAACAATAAAGTTAATTTGAGACACAGAATCTTTAGAGATACGAAGCGCGGGGTGAACTTGCTTCAAAACCGCCTTGATATATAGGTCAAACGTTTGATGTACTTTAACTTTGGAAGCAGGCATCGGGCCGGGATTATTAACGACATTGTCCCCCGCAATTCGCGAAGCCAACTGAATATCTTTTGGCTGAATAGTTGTGCGTTTTGCGTGTATAGCTGCGAGGTTGGCGTCCTCAAGCATTTCTATAACATAATTTTCCACAGCATACTGAAGCACGGTAATGGCGTCCGTAGAGAATCTTAAATCAGTCTTAAAATCCTGTGCAACCTCACGCACAAATCGTGCAAAACTCAATCTCGGAAGAATGAGATATTCACAGCCCTGGTAGTGCTTAATCTCGTCAATAGATTTTACACCAGACGCACGTTTCCGTGTAACAGACTTCACCTTGCACAGCTTCTTCTTCATATCCTCTGAAAACATCTTTACGGGAAGACCGTTTTCTATATCCTGGGATAGAACCGTGCTTCTACTATGAAAGTCCACGTTCATAACTGCCTGTCTCAAAACATTCTCAAGAAAAATTTTCATCTGACCTCTCGCCTCTTCGTAAATAAAGCTGCTTATACGCTTTACACCAGCTTTACGAGCGAGACGTGCAATAGCGGGTTTTGTTATTCCGTAAATAGAATCTCTGACTATCTTCATTCTGGGCATTTATTATAATAATAATAATAAATTTTTAACATTCTACATTCATTTCCTCGATTTCAAAGGTTTTCTCGACACATTCGTAGTAAAACACGTATAAGTACCAAATGTAGCGTTTGATAACATACTTATGTTCATCTACAAGGTCTTCGAGCCGCCATCTCGAAGTTAAAAAGTTCTGCTCGTACTCCACCCCTGTTTTAATCATAAATTTGTGGGCTGTTTCGTGATTTGAAAAGACTTTAATAGGTTTTCCATCCTCTTTGAGAATGAAAACAACGGTCATTTTAATATGTCAAAAACGTATTAAAATTTGTTTAATAAATCCATTGGGTTGCCCACACCCCAAGAGTAAAATAAGGAGTCATCCACATTGCTTCTCTTTTCCAAAATCGCCAATCACCAACAAGAGTCCGTGTCGATACACAATCTCCTAATCCTGCAAAGAAGCCCAAAGGTTTTACGTTAAACGCTTTGTATTTTCCCATATACATAGGGATGTCCACAAGAATCATGTAGGATATGTAACAAAGGATAAAGAAACTGCTTAATGCCGTTTGCCCCTCCCAAAGAAAGGATAAAGCGGCCGAAGCCCAAAGACTCTCTTCGATAATGTGATAAAACGGGTCTTTCTTTATCACAGATATCCAACAAAAAAATTGAGCCAAAATGATCTGAGAAACTATAATCGGATTGTAAGAAGAGACTTGAATCGCAAAAGAAACTTCCGCTATCGTAGCCAAAGTTCTACCCAAAAAGATGGATGATAAAAAGTTGTCGTAGAGAACAACTCGTTCCGCATCGACTCTTGGAAACACGCTTCTAAAAGCACATACAAAGGTGTAAATGCCCGAAAGATATTTTGATGAATGAAATAATAAAAAAGTTGCAACATTAAACACGGACACAAGTATCATGATTTGATTCCAAATCACTGTCTCAAAATCCGCCTGCATTTATTATTTACGCTTCCTCCCTTAAGCCTTTTTCTCACACTCCATATTCAACATGTCTACCAACCGACCCACATCGCAAAACAAGCCATCACCCTTCCTAATAATCGTTTCACTCGGGTCCAAACCGTCTTCGTTGTATGCGAACTGGTAGATGTGGCCCTCAACGTTCCGCACTGTTCCATCATACTTAACGGAGATGTTTTCAGTCACCTTTGTCAACTTCCTTTGAGTGTAACCAGACTTACTGGTTCCCATCGCTGTATCCGTAATACCTTCACGCCCGCTCATCGCGTGAAAGTAAAACTCTTGTGGGTTCAGCCCGTGAATAAACGAGTGTCGAATGAACCCGCGAGACTCGTATTCCATCTCCTTTGACATCTCCTGTTTTAGGGGGTAATGAGGCAAGGTACGAGTACCCCGATTGAGATGCCTTTGGATACGCTTTCCACTCAAGTTTTGTTGCCCCAGCAAACCCGTAATCTGCGCGATGTTGAAAAAGTCTCCCTTGCTCCCCGAGTTCACCGTTGCTAAGAAGTTGTTCTTAGGGTCAAGGGCGTTCTTTGCAATCCTCAAACCGATGTCACGAGCTTTGCTTAGAGCACCGTTCACACGAGCTTCCTTGATTCCTTCGTGATACGTTGTCTCTTCAACACCCTTGGCTTCCATAAAGCACTTCTCGATGACTTCGTTAATCTCGTTTGTCTTTGTTGCAAGGCAGTCCTTGATTCCAACAGAAAATCCCGAAAAAGTGAGCCAAGCATTAGTCAAGAATTGTACATTATCGATAAAGGTTGCTGTAAGTTCCTTTCCGTATTCCTTGTACAGGAGTTGAATGATAGAGTTAGAACTGCCTCCAACATCGCTCTTGTTAATCGCTCCCTCATACATCACACCTTTGTAAATCCTAACAACAGGCTCGTTCACATCCGCATCGTTCTTGTTTTCGTAGTTGAAGTTGTTAGGAAGAGCAAGAGAAAAGAGACCCTTTCCCGTAAACGCCTGAATCTTCTTTCCTTTTAGCTTCAAAACTCTGCGGATTTGTTGAATCTTATCAAGAATAAAGTTTGAACTCAGACTTTCCCCATTTGTTTGAATACCCTTCATCGCGATGTTGAAAAAGTGGTGCTTCTCCATCTTAACCGACTCAGACTGAGTCATCCTGTAAATCGCGAGAAGAGAGTCTTGTACGATTTGGATGTTGGGTTTGGAACTCTGAGGAGTCATCAAGTGGTGCTGTGTTGCCGACAGATTCCGAAGTTCGATGCGTGCCTCCATTGTCTGGGGAACGTGAATGTTCATCTCATCACCGTCAAAGTCGGCGTTAAACGACTTTGTGCTTGCCAAATTGAAGCGGAAAGTCTTGCAGTCCCGTACAACAACCTCTTTCGCCATCATAGAACCTCGATGAAGGGTGGGTTGGCGATTGATAAGAACGATATCGCCATTCATAAGTTGCCGCTCAACAGTGTCTCCGTCTTCAATTGAAAATTCTTTGCGTTTGGGAAATTGTACTGGAATTTCCTGACCATTTCTGAGGATGATATCTCCCTCCTTCAACGAAATATTTCTCTGACCCACGTAATGCGTCTTAAACACACCGTTCGTGATAATGTCGTTGTACAACAACTCGGTTCCTCGTGTGTTTAGGGCATAAGAGAGATTGATTCGGGTCTTTTTGTCTTTTCTAATCACGTAGTTTGCCTTACCTTGGGAAAGCAACTCCATCAACCATTCCTTGTTAAGCCGATTGACCACCTCAGGAACAGTGAGATTCGCTGCAATTTCTCTTGGAACCGCAACCTGACCCAGTCGAAGCGTCGGCTCTGGTCCAATCACTGTTCGTGCAGTTTGTTCGCAACGCTTACCCATCAAGTTTGTGCGAATCTGTCCCTCCTTCCCGGAAATTCGCTCTTTGATACCCTTGAACACTTTTCCGTTTTGTGTATGCTTTGCTTTCTTTTGTGAGTTGTCGAAAAGGGTTGCGATGCGGAACTTCAGGGTTTGGATGTTCTTGATGCGCTTCGATTCTTCATTGTTTTCCTCTTGACTTGCCAAACGCGCATTTGCCTTGATAATCTCAATGTACTGGTTCGTCAAATCATCGTCGGACACACTACCCTCTCCAGACACAACAACAGGGCGAGCGCACGGAGGAAGTACCGGAAGAACGCTAATGATGAGATTGAGGGGCTTGATAAGCCTTGGGTTGAATCCCAGAAGCTCGACTTGTTCGTCGGTGACCCCTTCGAAAATCTGATAAATCTCACTGGTGGTCAACGGGATGTCAACCTCGTTGACATCCCCCTTCTTTCCAGACTTGTAAATCGTACGGAAAGACGCGTCTGCGATGGACAATACGACTTTGGGTTGCATCATCTTGCAACTCGTGCAAACATCAATCTTCTTCATACTCTCAATAATCTTGTTGAACCGGATATTTCGCTTGTACTTTTGAAACCCCTCGAGCTCGATTTTCTCTTTTGAAATCATCATCACACCGCACTTAACACAAAAGCACTTCAAATAAGAGAGTACCATCTTGAGATACTTTGGGTGAACAATTGGCTCGTTTAGTTCGATGTGTCCAAAGTGCCCTGGACACGCTTGGTAGTTGAGCTCACACGTGGGGCAATTCTCATCACTGTCGGCTGACGCACCCATGTGCTTGTCGTAAACAGAGTTTGGTCCAGATAACTTGGGATTGTTGACCTCCACAACCGAGATTTTACGTATCTCCTCCGAAGAGAAGATGCCAAAGTTGACGCATTCAATTTCTTCTGTCAAAGCCATATTATTTTGAGAGTTGCGATTAAAGCAATCAAGTGTGTGAAAAAATCATTTTAATTTGATTTTTAAATCAGCACATTGATTTAAAATGTCTTTGAAAATAGATATCAATTGCCTAACATATGAGCAAAAAGAAAAGATTGCAAATGACTTGACAGTAACTCCGGAAGCTCCGCAAAAGTTTAAGTCTTCGTTCTACGCTCCAAAGTCCCCACCAGTAGAACTCTTCCAGATAGATGGCGATGACGTCATTGTCCCATTTTCGTATGGGATTTCTCAATTAGGTTTGAAAAAGCCCAAAGCTGAATTGTACAAGCGACACTCGAGTGATTTATCCTTTGTCGGGACTCTCCGAGATTCTCAGAAGAGTATCAAAGATGAGGCGATTTCTCTCCTAAACACTCATGGAGCCGCTCTCATTTCGTGCTACCCCGGATTTGGAAAGACGATTACAAGCATCTACATTGCGTCCAAGATTAAGCTGCAAACCCTAATTATCGTTCATCGTATCGTTTTAGTTTCTCAATGGGAGACTGCGATTAAAACCTTTTGCCCCACCGCAAAGGTTGTAGTCTTAACCCCTTCCAAGAAGTTGAATGTTGAAGAGGCTGATTTTTTCATTGTAAATGCCATCAACTTGGGGAAGTTTTCGGCGTCGCCTTTTCTCAAGACCGTTGGAACTGCTATAGTTGACGAAGCGCATCTTATTATGTCTAAGATTCTTTCACAGTCTCTTCGCTTCCTCTTCCCAAAGTATCTCATTGGTCTTTCTGCAACCCCTTACCGGTCAGACGGATTGAACGTGTTGCTTGACCATTACTTTACCCCGCATAAAATCATACGGAAACTTGTGCGAGAGCATATCGTTTACAAGGTAACCACGGGGTTTACACCGGAAGTGGAGTATGACAGAAACGGCAAGGTAAACTGGGGTTCGGTTTTGGAATCGCAAAGCACCAATCGGGAGAGAAATGAACTCATTCTTTCCCTTGTAAATAAACACTCGGACAGAACCTTTCTTATCCTGACAAAGCGAGTAGAACAAGCAAAGTATCTTTTCCAAAGATTAAAAGAGATGAACGAAAGCGTCGCCATACTCGTAGAAAGTGAAACAGAATTCGACCGAGGATGTCGAGTGCTAATAGGAACAACAAGTAAGGCTGGAGTTGGCTTTGACCACGATAAATTAGATGCCTTGATTTTGGCATCTGATTTAGAAGACTATTTCATCCAGTATTTGGGGCGCGTTTTTAGGCGTTTGGACGTGACTCCTATCGTGTTCGACTTGGTGGATGAAAACTCTATCCTAAAGAGACACTTCGCAACCCGTAAAGCTGTTTACTTGGAGAGTGGTGGGAAGATTCAAGTGTACAAGTGATTTGTCTAACATATTTTTGTTTATAATCGGGGACACGACTTATAAACACTTAACATATAAATGAAATGTAAAACTTAATATATCTTGATAAAGAAATGAATGACAAGAACGTCTATGGAGGAAAACTTGCACTTTGCAATGGAAAGAAAATCACTGGCTATAACCGCTCTGGATATTGTCAATTAGTAAGTGGCGATCAAGGTACCCATATTGTTTGCTCCAGAATGACAAAGGAGTTTCTAAATTTTACTCTTTCAAGGGGAAATGATCTCATAACACCAAGAGGTAGTTTTCCAGGTTTAGTTGAAGGCGATTATTGGTGTATTTGCGTTTTGCGATGGCTTGAAGCCTATAAAGCAAACCCGCGATATGCGCCTCCAATTGTCGGAGAAGCAACAAACAAGAAAATTTTGACATATGTTCCGGCAAAAATAGTCCAAACTTATTTGATCTAAAAAAAATCACTGTAAAGAAAACCACACAGAGAAGATTCTTAATTTCACTCATTGAAATACCCAAAACGGTTCATGAAGGTTTGTTCGTTGAGGACTTCGATAACACAGGCGCGAAAGTACATAACATCGCGCTCTTTGCTTGTTGTCAGGCCACTTGCCTCCATGTTAACGATGTCGTTGTGGTTTGGCGCCACACTTGCGAACCACACCCAGTAGCCGTTCTCGAGGTCTTGTTCGTTCTTGTACTCCTCGTTCAAATTCTCGATGCAATCTTCCGACTCCCATATGTCACCCTTTGTCTTGTACACCCACTCCATCCCGTCAAATGAGATCCAAACAAAGTTGTCGTCGTCATTAGCACATACGTCATATGCCTCGGCAAAGGTGTCGCAAGCATGGACAAGTCCATGTCCAAGGTTAGACACTCGGTAAGCCATTGAGAAGGGAAGGAAATACATAATTGTCATAACTTTTTGGAAAAAATCAGTTTGAGTCGTTACCCACTCTACACTGTCGTCGTCATCAACCAAGTTTTAATGAGAAGAAAAACATACAACTACGGCACTCTACTCGAACGCACAGATAAAACACTACAGAAGCATGATGTAAACAACTATTTTGATAATATGTTTTGAACAGCTGGTAAATGAAACAATCGCTTCCCGTCAACTGTAATTTCTGAAATTTCAGAAATGAGATCGTAAAGTGTGCGGATTTTTGCACCACTGCTAAGAAAATTCAAAACCCCATAGGCTGCTTCAAGCAAATTTGCCAATGAAGCCATTTGGTTGTAAATGTTAAAGTTGGTAGATGTGCACAAATATACATAAATAGTCCGACGGACATCAACCCCCCAATTGACATCGATAAGGCATTCTCTTACCCAAGGTTCCTTAAAAAACTCTCGCAGGCCTTTTGTGTCGCCACGTTTGAACGGTAACACACAGTAATTTAGGGCTTTCTTAAAAAGCATTGTTTGCGCATAGTATATTTTATTGAGTTCTAACTGCGGGTGTGACATTGCGTTCTCGGCAACTCGCCCCTTTACAGTGAAAAACAACATCCTCCACACAGTCAAGTCGACAAGTTGCCGGTCGTTTGTCGTTATAGGAGAGAAACCGTTCAGGTGAAGCAACTCATTTGCAATCGACTTTCCAACTTCGAGCCGTCGTTCTAAATAAGCCGGAATTGCTTCTGAATAGATGCGTGCGTAGTGATAGAGTTCCTCAAGACTTTCCATCTTCGAAAAGATAAGAGTAACGAGTTCTCGAGGAAGCTTCTTCAACTTGTGTGCAAGACAAAAACGGTCGCCGTTGACATTTTTGCCGCACTTTGTTCCATCGACAAGGCGTCCTTTGCAGATATGCATATCGTCAGATTGAGAGTATAATTTTAAACCGGAAACTTAAAAAAGTTTTTCAGTTTAAAACTGCCTGAGAATAAAATGAAAAACCCCACGAAAACGAATCTTAAAAATGCACGCAGAGTTTGAGTTCAAATCTATTGTAATTCTCCTCTTTTTTTCGGGGCTTTATTACGCTCTTGGAAATGAATCTATTTTTCTTGCTTGTTTCTACGGAGGAGCCGTCGGGTTCTTCATTATTTCAAATCTACAGGTTCTTCTTCTCATCGTTTTAATAGCTCTTTTTAACGCGTTTCTTGCAAGTCTTGTCCGATTGTTGTATGTCTGAATAAATAATGCTTTTCAGCTTTATTTATGCAATATGGAGAAATTTTTTCCTGGACTCAATAAATGAACAGAGGGAAGGTTATTAACTACATCACTCATAAAGGTAAACCGATACAAATTTTAATTGTAGATGAAGTCGGAAAAGGCTCCTTTGGAACCGTTTACAAAGGAGTAATCGAAGGATATGGTACAGTCGCTGTTAAACTTCAATATCCAGTAAATAAAAAACTTTTACACTCTATTGCAACCGAAAAGAGTTATATTTAACCCATCGTACAAAACAAAAGAATCAAGGTTTTTATCTTTATCTTCAGATGTACCTAAAAATGCTGTTTTAACAATTTATAATTTAGCAGAAGGAATAGACCTACAAAAATTAATAGATTACAACGTGTCTTTAACCGATGACACTGCAAAGCTATATATTGGCAACTTACTCGATTGTTTAAAGGAGTTGAAAGAAAAAGGCATTGCTCACCGAGATATCAAGCCTGGAAATTTGATGCTTCACAACGGATTAATAAAACTCATTGATTTTGGATTTGCATGCTTCTATGCTGAATGTACTGGGAAAAAGGGTACTTTATATTTTCTTCCCCCAGAATTTTATCTTCCCGGTGACACAATGGATTGGCATAAAGGAGACGTGTTTGCAGTGGGGATAACGATGCTGTCTCTGTTTACAGGAGGAAAAGTTTTATACGACAGTTTTTTTTCCAATATGACAGATGGAGAAAAGTTTTTTGGAAAATTGAGCCTGGTTAATATGGAAATATATTTTGAAAGAAAGATTTTAAGTTTCGCAAACGACTATCCTCTTGTGCAAAAGTATAAAAATCTAATTCTCGGTATGATAAATCCGAACCCGGAAAATAGGTGGACTCTGGAAAAATGTTTTGAATGGGCCGATTCAAACTCGTTAGAAGAAGCTTGGGTTTAAAATGTTCAATAAATTGTAAGCGACATGGGTGGAGAGACTTGGAAATAAAGCTTTTAATGACGAGCGTCTCAAAGAGACAAGACACAGAAACTCAAAGAGACAAAACACAGAAATGCAATCGACTCTTAGTATGCCAATCCTATCTCTACATGGACGTCACCATCTTCTTCCGGAACCCACTCAAGCAAGTCTTGGCGCGCTTCCTCCCTCATGTCCTCGGGAATCGCATTCCATTGAGGATCCTCCCACGGCACGAGCGGGCGCGCCTCGACGACGACCGCGGGTGGTTCATGCACGGCGACAGGCTCCGACACCAGAAACTTCGCAGCACGCGCACGAAACCCAACGTCGACGTCTTTGGAGTTTACGATTTTTTCACAGAATATGGAAACGGCTCTACGCAACTTCATCACCCGGGGCTCATCGTTCACAAGAAACTCGTCCCATTCCTCAAGCAACGCGAGGTATTGTGGGATACTCTTGTGACTGACGCCAATGCTGCCTTCTCCGTCATTGGCGTCCCTGTTGTTATGCACCCAGTTGTGAAGGTTGCAGACAAACTCTTGAAGGGTTAGCTTGGGCATTGTTGATGATGGGAATGATTTCGGCTGGAATAGTTGTCAAAATATTTCAATTTTCAGACCATAAATAAATGGTAAAAACCGAGCTGGCTATCATCATAATCCTTGGTTGCATCTTTTTCATAATTGACGTGTGTACATTTTCGTATTGCAACAAAAAAGCATATCCTATTCTACTTATCCACCACATCATAAATATCTTTGCACAATTCGGGTTTCTTTTCAACGACAAAACCCTCCTGACCATATACGTGTTTGCCCCTATACTCACCATGATTCATTGGAAAACAAACAACAACAAGTGTGTATTGACTCAGATTGTTAATGAGATGTGTGGGTATGATATGTATTTTAGAGATATATGGTTTCTAATGGGTTTGAAAAACGCAAAGTATTATTCAGAGATACACTACAGCTATTTAATCGTGGGGTGGATTATCGCTATCGTAAAACTCCGAAACTCTTTCAACAAGTCTCCATCGTTGAAGACGAAATAAATTTGTTTTCGTCATACCATTGAAAAATGTGCAATCCTATAATCGCCGCTCCTATTGCGGCGATTATGTGATTTTTAAATTCGAATTTGGTGGACGAAAGCCATATGAGAATTAGCCCCGCTAAGATGCTTTTCGTGTGAACCAGAATCAGGGGAAATCGCTCCTTGTTGTAGTAGTGCAAAAGTTCCCAGCATTTTGGCTGTACAGATTTTTTGCTAAATCTTTCACCAAAGAGATACCACATTATCCCAATTAAAAATCCTGCAACAACAGCTGTAACTATCATCATTTATAATTCAAAAAGAATTATAAACTACTCTCGAAAGAAGAACTCGTAGTCGACCTTTTTCAGCTTATGCGTCGTGTCCAACTCGTACCACTCTTTGACTTTTTCTCGGATGCCGTCAAACACCGAGTTTTTCAAGCACGTTTTATTAGTTCCTATAAATGACACCGTTTCATACATCTCATCTATTATGTTAGCTCGAGGTGTGTGGTTTGCGACATACAAGTAGTTGGACGCCTTCAAAAAATCTTTTAATACGTCATTCTCGCAGGGATACGAAGTGCTGTAGAAGTAATACAGAAATTTCTTATAGTTTTTTGAACGAAAAATGACGACACCTGGATTGTAGTAGTCTGTACCCTTTTTTACCTTTTTCAGGACATAGCGCCTTACCTTGACATAACCAACCTTTTTGAGTTCTTTCTTCAAGTCTTTTACAAATGTCGACGTTTTGTAGCTGTTTTTGTCTTTTTCTTCGTTTTCAGGCTCTCCGTTTGGCGACCTCGGGAGCGAGTCGACAAAAAGAAACACTCCCACATCGTTCACCTCTGCTTTCAAAATAGAAGTATCTAATCCTGCTCCAACATACGTAAGCACGTTCATTTTATGTACCCCTCTATGTTTGAAAATCAATTCGAAACAACCTCGGCGACGGCGCTCATCACCTCGTCACACCCGTACCCAATCTTCGCACTGCACTCAATGTATCTGAGCTTGGGGTACTTCCGGCGCAGTGCAAACAGTCCACGGGCAACCTTGCCTTTGTCAACCACTCCGTGCATGTCTACTTTGGTCCCGACGAGAAACAGACGCGCGTCACCGGCGACCGCTTCTACACTCTTCAACCACGCGCTGGCGTTCTTCCAAGACAGAAGCGAGTTGATTCCAAACATCACAACAACCGCTTTTGCGCCGATCCAGTACCCCTCATGCAACCCGACATGCTTACCGCCGCAATCCCACAGCTCCAGCTTTTTTCCATCCACTTCATAGCTGGTGACTTCCGCGCCGACGGTGGGTTCGTACTTTTGTGAAAACTCTCGCGTCTTGAGCATCTCGACAAATGCCGATTTCCCGACACCCTCGTCGCCGATGATAACAACCTTGTGGACTTCTTGGGGAGACATGACAACAAACAATGATTTTCTGGAAGTTTTCTTTTTCAAAAAAATCAATTTTTCAACATAACGGCCACGAGAATGATGACAAGGATTGACACTATCAGCGCGGAAATCACGACCAACTTACTATCCTGTATATGCGCTGACTGCAATTGTGGTTGAAGAGGTGCTTGTACCACTTCAGTCTTTTTCTCTTCAATGACGATTTCAGGTTTGGTGTAGTATATGGGTTCATAGTAAGGCGGGTATACCGGAAAGCCGTACGTTCCCCAACCACCTGGACCGTAACCATAGTAGCCACCGCCGTAAGCCCCATAACCACGCCCGTACCCACCGTGATGACCGTGACCGTGACCACCGTGACCGTGACCACCGTGACCGTGACCACCGTAATTTTCTATGAGATTTTTGTATTCAAGCATTTTATTAAAAATAAGTTTTTATATTCTTCGCCAAAGTGTGAAAGGGTTCGTCCACAAAATTGATTTTTTTTGACAACGTTCCGATGAAGATTACTGTTTTGAAAGAGATGTCGACTATCACTTTGACTTTTGGAGATTGTGCCGAAAATCACAGGGGAATGCAGAAGATTGGAAAGGAGGGTGATGCGGGGATGAGTGTCGACGAGTTGGTGAAGATAAAGGCGTGGTTTGAGGGAGAGGGGAAGGTGTGTGAGATGGTGGATTTGAAGGAGAGTTTGCCGGAAGAGGAGAAGAAGAATGCGGCTGATGCGGTTGTGTTGATTGTGAAGGGTGGGTGTGGCGCGTTGACAGATGTCGACGGGTTGAAGAGTGAACAGATGCCGTTGCCGAAGGATACGAAGGCGTTTATGTATGGGCGGGTGGTGAATAAGAAGGCGAGGCACAATTTGTGTTTTTCCGATTTCGATCAGGATGCCGATTATGCGGCGGGGAAAGGGACGGTTGTGTCGTTTGGTCGATTGCCGTTTTTGCAGAAGATGCGGGAGAAGTTGGGTGAGGTTGGTGGGGAGAAGTTGACGGGTTTGCAGTGTGAGGGGAATTATTATTACGATGTGAAGAAGACGTATATCGGTTTTCACGGGGATACGGAAAGACGGGTTGTTGTCGCTGCGCGTTTGGGGTCGGATTTTCCGATGCATTTTCAGTGGTTTTTGAGGTCGAAGCCGGTTGGGAGTTTGACGACCCGTATTTTGAGTGACGGGGATGTGTATTTTATGTCGGAGAAGGCGGTCGGGTTTGATTGGAAGAGTAAGAAGTTTTTGACGCTGCGGCACGCTGCGGGAAATGAGAAGATTGTGAAGAGTTGGTAAAGAGTCGGTAGAGAGTCGGTAGAGAGTCGTGTCGTTTTGTTTTTTTGACCAATTAAATTTTTGACTTTCAACAACGTCCCAAAGAAAAAACTTTGAGTTGAAATCTCAAAAATAAAATAAATTAAATAAATAAAATGGACCCAATGATTCTGGCAGCACTTTATATTGTACTTGGTATCACGATTACTTCACTTTCAATCACTCAGTTGCATAGTATCTCTTGTAGTGACAAAGACCCAAAATGCGTCAAAGACAATTCGGACAAAAAGGTTTACGTTTTCACTTCACTTATAATTGGTATCGGTTTTATTATTGCCGCAGGCTATCAGTTTTATAAAAATTACCCACGCAACAAAGCACTTGCGGGTAGCAAACCAGCTGCGAAGTTTTATTTTTAATGAATGTTCTTGACCAACTTGCGAATGTCGATACGGCGTTCCTCTGACGGGTTGTCGACGCCCTTGTACCGATTCAACCACGTGTCCCAGTTTATGAAGTTGTTTGTGATTTGATCTCGCACTTTAAACCCGAGTTTGTAATAGATGTTTTTCGGTGGATTCACACCCGTGCTGTCGTCCAGATCCACGTATTTTACACCCGGAAACGTTTGCCTCACAAAATCGCACATAGCCTCAAGTACTGCAGTTCCTTGTCTGGTCCCCTTTTCTTTCGCGAACAGGCTACTAACCGAAATTTTATTTTTGTAGAGATATGCTATCACGTAAGCTTGCGTTTCATTCTCCAAATAATTGTAGTCTATGTCACCTGCAGTGTTTACCGCTCGTCTTGGTTTTCTGGTAATGTAAAAGATTATCATATCATTTTGCATTTCGTTTAATACGACGCATCCTTCGCAAATCATTTATTAAACTAAAACTCTTTAGTTTAATAAATGACAATCTCGTTTTATTACAAAGACATAGGTAATGTTCATCCACCTCAACCGGAAGGTAGATTAAAAATTTTTGTGATTATATTTACCGACGAAGACATTCCGATGTATCAAAAAATAGTCGCGAAGTTTTCCGAAGTAATAACAACCTGCTTTCCATTTGGTCCCAATACCATGTTTTCACACGTGCTTACCGGAATGTATTCGACAGCTGATTTTGTTTCTTTCGACTTTAAGGAGCACGATATAATGAAACTTACCGAACAGCAATTGGACGCACTCTTAAAATACGGACAATTTGGCTTTTCTGTGTTAAGTAGCCCTGACGGTTCAATGCATGATATTTATTCTGTTTGTTCTTCACGTGGTATACGGAAAGTAACACCGAAATTTTTTGATAATGTTTTTAGAGAGAATACGCTTTCGACTACACAACTTCTTTTTAACGGGGCGATTGATGTGTTGGCTGGTTTATTTCCAACAACTCGTTTCTCGCTCGGTGTTCTTTTTGACAATCCCGACTACGAAGCCGCGGTCAAGGTTTATACAAGGGCTGGGTTCACTAACCCGCAACAAGAGTCCTCTCTGGATATGCCCAGTTTGATGAATATCCCTATATTTTTAAAGCTGTCAACATCAGCTGCCACATACAAGCAAGATAGAGCCAATGCCACCGTTAATTTTCGCAAGGCTTTGAGAATCAGGAAAAATTTCTGGAAAGACCCTTGCCGTGGTTCAAGAGGGGTTTTAGTTATAAACTTTATAGAAGACGCCAGTCAAAGTTTGGTTTTTTCCGGTAAGTTTTGCGATGACACTGAAAAGATTCCTTATGGGGTCATATACACCGATGTCGACCCCGGAAACTACGGCGTCAAAAATGTGGATTTAGCTCAGGTCTTGGCATCTGCAATTGCTGAATGCTCTTTGACGATAATGTATGTCAATGGGGGCTTAACTGTCCCTATGTTCCAAGATTTCATATTGAGGGTAGGACAGTTTGCTAATGCGGTTGCATACGTATCATCGAGTACTCCAATCGCAGTTCCGGGGACTGTTTTAGGGTTGCGAATCTTGAACATTCAACATTGGCCGGAAGCAACTTTACACACACGAACTGAACAGAAAGCCGACCACGAAATTATCAAAGTCAATTTAGCGTCTCAACCACAAACTCGAGACCTGGAATGCACATGGTGGTTTCAACGCGAAGTTTTAAAGGCGTTTGGATGCGGAACTAATAGGATTTTACAAATGACGGGAACATGCTTTTTGAATACAATTGTAAACGGCTTTTTGCTTTCCGAAAATCCCCGAAAGATGCTTTTAGCGAACTTAGACATGATACTTATAAATGTGCCAGGATACCGGGCAATCCTTGAAAAACCCCTGGAAGAATGGACGTGTCCTCTTCGTTATAATGCTCGGCAATCACTTGATTTTATGAATATGATTCTCTACAGAACATATAAAGACAGAGCCAGAACAAAGATTAAAACTTCATCTGATATTTTAAAGCTCACTTCAAGAAAGTTTTTGTCTATACATGCAAGTCCAACAGATGTCCGTTATGGAGAATATGGGTTTTCACAGTACACAATTATAGATTTTTTAAAGAATGTAAACTTTCCAGGCTTTGTTGGAAACATCTCTACTGGTGCTTATAGATATCCCACCATTCCTCCGGAATCCGCACGATTAGACTTACCGGGTTTAACTCAGTATTTAAATAGTTTAAATTCAATTCCACCAGACCCAAATGAATTTGCGAAATTTCATTATTACATTGACACAACCAACTCAGATTTCGCATATCCTCATCTCGACATGATGGGTACAGTTTACGACTTGGAATTTGCTGCTATTATTATCAACGTCCCTGCTACTACCACTGTCGCGGCATTTATCCACATAATGTTGGGATTCGTGTGCAACGGAGTTCAGATGATATATGACTCTGCTTTTAATAAAATAATCAAGGCAAACTGGCAAAATCTTACTGACCCAACAACAGTTCGTTCCATACAGAGACTCTACCCCACGATTACAGAGTTAAAAATGTCAGTTGCGTTTTATATGAATAGTAACATATATTAAATGAACGGCGTTACCTGGTTTTCTTCTAATGTAATTTACGGCTACTATTTGGGCCCTTACTCCAATGCACCTATTCACGAACCCAAAGACCAACCCTTTGAGATTTTTGCGCTAATCCCCGAGATTTACAACGGCGTTGATACCGAGAAAATAGAAAGTCTTGTACATCTCTATATCGGGTTCAATCCCCAGTTTAGGTCACTTGAAAACATCAAATGCATAGCAAACTGCCTTACCGAGTACGTAATTGCAATGAAAATTCCCATACGAGGCGACCTTAACTTCTATACTGGAATTAATGCTGAAAACATAATTACAGTTTTTGACTACAAGAACGAGCTTTTGGAGTTAATTTAAATTCCGCATTGACTCTAACTTAGTAGTCACATCTTCCATTGCCTTTAGTTGATTCTTGCAATCCAGCAGTGCATTGTGTGCCGCGAAACCATAGTCCTTCATAGAACGCCCGACAACTGCGAGGTAAGTCCTGACACACCTGACATCCCAAAACTTCCAAGGCTTGTAGAAATTAATGCGTTCAAAAACAGTAGAAAGGATAGGCTCGTCAAAGTTGGCTCCGTTGCACCAGAAACGTTGCCCGTTATTCTTAAGCCAAAACTCGACAAAATTGTGCATCGCGTCCTTGATATGAACTCGGTTTTTGGCATTAAAAGCCTCATTCTTTGCGTCTTCACTCTGCTTTTCCCAGAACTCGACAGTTGACTGACTCTTACGTAAGCCAATTTCCTCACAGGATGCCAAGTCAATCCGCCGATAGAACTCGTCAAGAATCTTAAACGTCTTTCGGTCAAACGCAACTGCACCAATCGTCAGAATCTGAGCGTCCATACTCGTACTCATTGTTTCAAGGTCTACCATAATGTCGGTCATTTGTGGTTTTAATAAGCAATTATCGCTTTATACGTACATTTAAAGTGGTTTAACATAAAGTAAATGGCATTTCGAAATATAGTATTAAGATATCGGAAATTTTTTGATTACAATCTCCCTGCCATACTCGCGGCAACAGCCTTTGCGGGTTCAGTTGCCGGTGCGACAGTTGCATACTATGGTGTTGACACCGCGTGCAACAAAGATGTCAAAGCGAAAAGTGCTTGGGATTACGGTAAGATAGGGCTTAGTGCGTGTGCCGGAGGCATTGCTGGTGTGATTGTGGGAGGTCTACTTGAGCCAGTAATCATCCCTTGCGCTGTTGTTGTTGGTGCAGCTGGAGGGGTTGCCAAAGCAGTCGATACGGTGAAGGGTAGATAAATTGATTGTTTACAACATTTCAAAAAGACAAATTATTCTTTGAAATGTTGCTCTTCGTTTACGGTACACTTAAGCAAGGGTTTTGGAATGACTACTTTATGCGTAATTGTGCCTTCATAGGAACCTATGCGACAAAGGAACATTTTTGCCTCATCATCAGTGGCGGATGCCCATTTGTTGCTTCCACTCCGGGGTTATACCCAATCCAAGGAGAAGTGTACGATGTTGATGTCGAGTCCTTGGTCGAAATAGATGCTCTCGAGAACAACGGGTCGTGGTACACACGAAGGCCTGTAGAAGTCGTGAATGAAAAGGGTGATATGCTTATCGCAGAGCTTTATTTTAAGGACGATGCGATAGGTGAAATAATAGAAAAAGGATTTTTTCAGCAGTAATAAATGGATAAGATTAGATTCGGAATCGAATTTGAAGTTTGTGTATGTGATTACGAAGCTGATTTGGACGTTAGAGACGATGAGTATATTTATCACCTCAAAGAAAAGTTTGAAACAAAAGCCGCCGAACTATCTACCGACGTAACGTTTATCGCCAGCCCCACTCAATTGTTTAAGCATGACTATACAAGCTGGCTTGTTTCTTTGGACCCAACAATAGAGTGTAGTAAAACTCAAGCCGAAATTGATGAACGGCATACCGGATTTAGACATTTGAAACTTGATAAACTATGCAAATTTCACAGTGCAGAAATCATATCTCCTATAACCAATTACAAACCTCGAGACATTCAGAAATTTTTTCAAGTATATGAGACTATCCTTTTCCAAGACAATCTTGTCTACGAAATGAACACATCTCAAGGAATGCACATAAACATCAGTCATCCGAGACAAGACCCTCTAAAGTTTCTTCGTTTTTGGTGGTATTTTGAGCCGGTCATTCTTTCGTTTCTCCCGAAGGAACGCCTCGACGCCGTTACTCATATGGCCAGACCTCTTAGGCGCATATTTAAGACTATGGAAGCATTGGAAGATAATGCAGGCACCTACTATCGAGACGGAAGTTCAAAATTTTCTGCTGTTTCAATCAAAAAAGACAGATTTGAAATACGCGTAGTCGATAGCAACCTTATTCCTCAAAATATCTTTATGTGGTTAAAGTTGTTGACTAAACTTTTGTATGTAAGTATCACAGAAGAACTCGATACAGATGTAGAACCCGATATGGCGAGTTTGTTTTTACTGTACATAAATGATAAGGATGTTGAAACTTATTTCAGGGCAAAAGCGCGAGTTGTGTGATATTCATTTACAAGTGTAAATGAATGTGATAGCAACGGAAGGTTTCGATCCTTCGACCTCTGGGTTATGGGCCCAGCGCTCTACCGCTGAGCTACGTTGCTTACCTAAAAAAAGTTTGCACGTTTGATGTGTAGTTTTTATATCTTTTGAGAGAAACCCTGAAATCAAGCTATAGCACTCGAAATTAGGGAGAAAGAAACCGGATTAGCCGGAAACTTTAGAAAAACTACCAATTTTTCAAAAGTGGCGGTGAAATTCGGCTGGTGACATATCTGTACCATTACCAAGGAAAACCACGAGGAGGTAAACACCGCTTAGGTTTGAACGTCTTCAAACCATTTCCCCATTCTCAGCTGCCGGAATCGAACCAGCGACATCGGGATAACTAAAGACAAATGAAATACGCTCAGTAGACATATCTCTACCGCCTCGGACCTGAGGCGGCTTGTCTCGTTTATATCTGACAAAAGAGGAGTTGCACCTCGCTTCGAGAAATTAGATTTCAAGTCTATTCGCTCGCGTTCTCTCTACCTAAAACTATTTTGTCAAAAACATACTACAGTCCCACGCTCTACCAACTGAGCTAAGCTGAGGTTTGCAGAAACTTAGAGTTACCCAGGAATCGCCACGAGGAGGCGTTCTGCAAAAATTCCCATTGCATGGAGTGGGATTTGAACCCACGAAGTCTTACGACCAGAAGATCTTAAGTCTTCCGCCTTAACCAAGCTCGGCCATCCATGCTTTGATAAAGCCTTGCATTCTTTAAATCGGTTATTCAGGTCAACTTAAAGAGCAACCACGTTATTAAAAATGGTTGTCAAGTACGTATCAGCAGAGGTTTTTACCGCAATTGTAAATAAGTCTCAACGTTACATTGCAAAAATTCACGTAGGTTTCTGGGCGGGTGTTCGGGTTGGAGAAGTCATTGCTCTGACCGACGGAGAACGGCACATGGAAGTTCTTGTGAAGCAGCTTTCATACTTTCCGGATTTCGGAGACGCATGGTTTACTTATGGTGACAAGCTTGTCCCTCAGAACATTCATTACATTGTGACTGCCGGAGAAGCAATTAGGTACTACGAAAAGTACTACAAGAAGGAGGATGTGACTGTGTGCGGGGTTGTTGCATTTGAGATTGAGCCTGTGTAGAAAAATGTATTTAATACAAGTAATTAAATACAAAAATGAACGATGACAACGAAGAAAACAATAGCACGCACACATACGTTTTTATAGATGAGAACCCTGCGGTTGTCTTAGAAAATATGAAAACATTGGAAGACAGACTAAACCGAGTTCTTGCGAGTAGTTGGTGGCAAAAGTACATTGCTGCTGCGTTTTGGAGCAATATGTCCACGCCGGTTAATCTAACTATCATGTTGCTCACGACGTTGACAACGGGTCAAGCAACTACAAGCAATCTCTTATCAAGTGAGAGCTTTGTCTCCATCTCTATCACATCTCTCATCCTTTCTGTTATAAACACGTTCTTTCGGCCCCACGCTCAAATGAATGACAACTTAGAAGTGATGAGAAAGTGGCAAAGTCTTGGTACCAAATTTGAACGCATTTATTACTCTAAAAATAACGAAAAAGACGATTATGAAAGACGATTAAAGGACTACGCAAAATTGCAAAAAGAAATCCACGCTTTGCAGAATGCTCCAACACCAACCAGCCAAAATTTCTTTACAGACTTGATTTACTATGCCATCTCATTTGTGTTGATTAAAAAACAACGAGATGTTTGGATTAGCGATGAAGGGCTTCCGAAAAATCACACAGTGGGTGTCCAAACAACTCCCAAAATCGAACGAAAGGCCGTGGAGATACAGACGGCAACAACGGATTCGAATACGATTGTGGAATCGTCGATTGTTTAGAAGTGATCGGAAATGATATCAACAAAATCTTTTACAAAATTATCTTTGACGCCAACCGAAGCTTCTTGAACTAAAAAGATATACTTCTTATACGTATGCCATTGATTGATTATACATTCCTCTTCATCACTGTCGTTATCCGGCAACTGTTTCTTCTGAGAAAGTATGAGCTCTTTATTTTTTTGGTTTATAACAGAAAAGAAAACTGTCGATAAATAAGATAAACCATTATCTATCCTTTTTTCTCCGGTTTCCGTTTTGTATGCAAATTTCTTTCGGTCTTTATCAACCAGAATCAGCCTATCTTTAAAGACATATTCTAAAGCAAACAAAGCATATCCCGAAACACCCTTATTTGTGTGTTCAATTGTAAATTTGTCCATTGTGCTTTTAATAAAACTTTCATCCAATTGTTTTAGAACTTCAAAACCCGGTTGCTTTGTTTCTTTTACACTGCTCTCAAGAACCACAGTTCTTGCTTCAAGATTGTTAATTTTCTCTAACAAACCGCTGATGATACCATTCAAATCGTCCTGATGCAGAACACACTTGTGTGCTTTTAAATCTCTCTCTGTGTAAAACTTTTTTTTACAAAGGCTGCATAAAGTCTTGTCTTTTTCACTGTTTTGAATTTCTAGACAGTATTTAGCGCTTCGTTTATGCCTTTCAAGTTTATAAGTATCTCCAAACTTTCCACCGCAGAAATTACAACTTTGACCATTCATTTATTTACAGTCAGAAAAAGATATTTTTAAGTGATAAATTATCTATTACCAAACGATTTTCCAAATTACCAAACGATTTTCCAAATTACCAAACGATTTTCCAAATTACCAAACGATTTTCCAAATTACATTACAAAAATCTGACTTGTTTTATGTGGATAAATCTGAGAAATAAATTTCTTGGCATACATCAACCCATTCTCAGAACAACTTCCGACGTCTTTGTTATTCCAAGAGACATTTTTTTCCACATTCCCACTCTTTACACTAAAGTACCCAATGCATACAAAAGCACCTTCTTCAAAATAGTAACTCAACGTTAAGTCAGGAACCGGACTGAGGTTGTTTACATTGGGTATATTCGAAGAACTGAAATGAACGATAGTTTTTTTCCCGTCTTGTTCCGTATTCCAAATCCTACATTCTCTGCCTATTTTACTTACCAATTCAGAGTCGTACATGTCTGTGTCTATTACAAGAACATTATCGCATACCATCTTTATTAATCGACCAACGACTTTAAAATTGTTTCATTCTTTCCAAAGTTTTTCCAAACAATAAGCAAGTGTTTGGAAAAATTATTTTTTGCGGAAAATTAAAATCTATAAGAAAAGTTTAGAAAAACTCTAAGATTTTTTTTCTTCATTATGAAAAAAATCTGAAAAAGGTCGATTTGTTTTTAGTCATTTTTCTTTCGCCAAAATACACACTGATTGAGTGTTGATACAATGTCGTTAAACTCCTGAAGAGCCAACTCCTTTGAGAAAAAGTCGACAATTCCAACGACCTTCTTTCCCGTCATGAACCGTACAGAAGTTCCTACGACTCTTATGGTTTCTATCTGAGCAAGACTGATAATCAGGTTTTCTTTCTCTAAAAAATAAGTTCTCACCAAATTAAATTCCGGATACAATGAATGAGGCATCTTTAAAGTTTTTGGAAGAGGTGCCTCATCAATTTAATAAACTCACTTTGATTTGTATGTTCTTTTGGATGTATAGTATGGAATTTGTAACATGAACCATTTCAAAAGAATTATATAAATTCCAAACTTGACACATTTTAAGGTAAAATGTTTAATTTAGCCTTTTCATTAAACATTTTTTAACATAATCACGGCGAACCAGGAGGGGACACATGCCGATTCAGAGTCCGGATGATGTCGTCAATCTCGTCTTCCGCCGTTTCTTTGTTTGGGAAATCGACCATGAGTTCTTTGTCACTAACCGAGTAGAACCGGATAATCTCATCCTTTTGTTTCATACTGACAATGTGCATCAAGTTTATCACAATCAGCTCATCCTTGTAATTGTAATGGCGAATTAGGCGAAAAACGTTCATTTTTCTTATCCCGATAGTCACCATTTCAATTTAAAAATCGGATTTACTAGTGCTTTCGTTTCGGTTTTTGTAAGAGAATGCTCGTTTCAACCACGATTTAAAACATAGGGTCATAATGACCACCAGTCCACCTTAATCCCACAAACGGATAATCATCACGCACAACAAATTCGATGATTTTATCGTTTGGCTCCGACTTCACCTTAACATTCCTCTTGAAGATGATGCAAAAGGCTTTAATCTCGGTGGCTCCGCCCATAACCGTGGCTTGTCTCATGTTTACAACGTACCTTTCAAGGGGAACTCCCGATTCGAATTGAACCACGTTTTCAGCACTCATATCATCGGTCAGCTTTGGGTTGGTCTGAAGAAAGTCGCAAATGCCTTGCCGTAGGTCGTGTGAATGCATATCTACAAACTGTGCAAGACTATCGAAAAGACAACTCATTTATTTTTAGAAATTATTCTATCTCTAAAGCCTCAATTTCGTTCAAAAATAAACATTCAAACCACACGCGCAAATATCGTCCTCCGTGCAATTCAAGGGTTTCTCTAAGAAGTATATGTCTTGACACACGGCGGTTGAATGCTTGAAAGGCGAGAATGTCCTAGGAACGTTTTCTGACATAGAGTCGTATTTAAACCCCTCTTTTTCCAAATTTGTAATCAGGAGTTCAAGTGCGTTTTGTCTACAATAAACGAATTCGACACCAATCCAAAATTGAACACAATTCTTTTTGGATATTATAGCCTGAGAAACTTCTTTTTCAAAAGCGGCAAATAAGCGTTCGATATGTTCATCTTTCATCTTCGGCTTTGTTGCAAGCAGATTTTTTAAGTTGGCTGAGAATTCCATTTAATACTCTGCATTCATTTTTAAGTTGTCATTAATAGAAATTTATTAATGACGTACACGCTCTACTCCAAACGCTCAATACACTCGTAAGAAACAGAAGAGAGGAATCTCTCCCATCGTGTGATGAAAGACAAAAACCTACTACGTCCGTAAAACGTAATGGTGGTGGCATCGTCACTCAGCTCTGAACGCGTATCGTAAGTTGCGTCCAATGAGTGATTCAGGATGTTTGCGTACTTGTCTCGCAAAGCAATTGCCTCCTCCTCGGAGTGAACATAACCCATAATGTCGTCGTTAATCTTGACCGCAAAAATAAGGTCTACAATATCGTCATCCTCCTCTTCAGTCAACTCTTCGACCAACCCGTCATCATCGGTAGATGTCTTAATTTCAATGTCGGATGGAATATCGAGCTCAAAATTAGCCTCCGAAAGACGTGCAGCAGCACTCTGCAAGAGGGAAAGCATCTCCTTCACGACATCTGCCAAGCTTTGACACGTCTCTGTTGACAGCTTGGTCTCTCCAAAAGAATCAAGAAGAGTACGAGAACTCTTCAACTTATCAGTTGTTTGTGTAATAGAATCGCGCAAACTGGTTTCAATCTCGTTAGACATTTAATAGAGGGTATTAGCCTTTAAGCATTAATAATGGTCAAGTCCGTGTTTAAGTTTGCCTTCAACTGTAATAGCTTAAATGGCGTAAACTCCCGCATTGCAATTCTTTCTCTTTCACTCACTTGAAACACACCTCTATACGAGAGTACAGCTGTAACGATTGGAATCATCTCCACAAAATCATCCTGTGAAATGTCCTTAATCTCCTTTCTACACGCGTGGAGTCTTTTTTCGTTTAGAAAAATCTCATTATCAAGGGACTTGATGTGCATATCAACCTCTTGGCTCTCAAGCAGATGCCTCTTAAAGTCCTCTTCAAATTTGGGGTCATTAAGGCTTTGAAAAAAGTAGTAGACAAGAATGTTGTTCTTAAACTTCAACTTGGGTAAAGCTTTTCGAGTCTTACGCGTAGGAGGTTTGACGTAGTTTTTAGACTGTGTCAAATAATCTACTAAATCTTTGGGTGTCATATCCAAGCCAAACTTGTCGAGTGAGCAAAGCGTTGAAAACGACGAGTGGGTGTAGATGAAGTGTCGCATCTTTGGAAATGACGACAGTTTCCGAGGAAGCACACGAGAATGGGCAAAAAAGTTGACAAGGTTGACAAGGGCATCTTCGTCTCTACGATTAAGATGAGTTTCCTTCACAACCGTTGCTATGGAAGAGAATACGATACATAAGACATCGTGTATCGAACACATCGCATACGGGTTGACCAAACCGTGATGAGCGTTGTTGTGAACAATGTGCGACTTGCCGTAATCGATGATGGTAGGAACGCCCTTATCACTTATCATTACGTTCCATGGAAAAAGGTCGTTGTGAACAAACCCGCACTTGTCTTGAGCTTTTTGCAACGCATCGCATAGCTGTAAAAGGATGTTGATAAATTTGTTGTAATCAAACTCGGTTTTCAACCATTCAAATAAAGTTTTTCCAGAACATTTTTTGTATACAACATACTCTCCGTCCACACCAACTACTTCACAAAAGTTTTCTAATTTTCTGAGACCGTTTTGAAAGATAAACACATCTCTGAGAATCTCGTTTACGCTCTGCTTTACGCTCTTCTTAAACACGTAGTCGCCGGCTTCAAACACCTCTGTGTTTTTGGTTTTAACAATGAGGGTCTTTTCAACTGTTAAATCAACTTTGCAATTTCTGACAACCCAATCAACTTCGCGCTGTAGCTGAATAGACAATGGCGACTTTTCGGGATAGAGATAAGTTCCTACACATTTTTTCGTTTCATAAAGCAGATGCTGAAGGTAATTAAAAATTCCATCTTTTTGTAGATACTTCTTGAAAAAAAGAAGAGCATTCTTGGCAATCTCTCTGCACTTGTCATCGTTTTTCTTACACCACTTAATTTTTTCGATGAGATCTGAAAGGTCTCGTTTGACAGGAACGTAGTGAACAAACGGCTTTAGGAGTTGCATAAACCACAGCGAGTATTCCGACTCAACCAAAAGAATAGTAGAACCCATCGACAACTCCAGAGAAAGACGAAACGCCGAGACGTGTCCTTGTATGTGTACGATGTACTTGTACTCTGATTGTTGTTCGGGAGTAAGCTTTGGAATAAGGGTAAACGTCAACGATTTCACGTCTATCGTTTGAAGATACCTTTCGCCTTGTATCTTCCGAGGTCTGAGATTCCAGTCTGTGATTCCAGCATCCAAAAACGGCAAATCGTCAAACGGGTCCACTTCGCCCAAGCTCGACATATGCGCAACCTTCAATCGCGGATTTGTCTCGACAGTCGTTCCCACACCCGTCGAGCCACCTCGAAACACTGCGATGGGTTTCTTAGCATTCCAAGGGGTATCAAAGTCCTTTTTGTACTGCCGATTTTGTGTCTTCTCGAAAAAGACACCTTCGTAGGACTTCACCCTCGCCCAGTCGTCTATCGTAGGAATGGCAATGTCTGAAAAGTTACGACAGGTCACGGAAGAGAGAATGGGGAAGTGCTTGTCGTACTTGTGACTTAACAGGGGGAAAGAATCCGAATCAAACATGTGGTTGTATGGCTCAGTTCCATCCTTCTTTAACAGGGGAAAGTCTCGCCGGTTCACGAAAAACTCGAGGTCAGGGACTTGCCGGTTTGTACACAGTTCTTCAAACATATTTTTCATATGCGATGTTCCAGTGTCTCCTTCTGAAAGAGGAAACTCGTACCGCACAAGGCAATTATTGGCGTACCACTCGTCGGTAAACTTGTTTACTCGTTTTTCATTAAAGTGCCTTCCCTCCAATTCGTTGATATACCGCATAAACTCTACGATGTTTTTGTACTTTGGATGAACCTGTATGCGGTCACCCCAATCGTTTACAAACTTGGCTTTTGAAAAAGGCAAAAACGTCACAAGTTTGTTGTCCTTGATTCTGATGTAAATCCCCTTTTTGAACTTGTGAAAGATATACGAAAAAGTGTTGAAAACTACGTCTCCTGTCAACTCCGAATGCCCAGACCAAATGTCAAACGAAAATTCCGTTTGATATATGCCTTCATCTGCTTTTGCTTGTCCGTTGCTCCAATCTCTACTTGTTTGAAATTGCTCCTCATCTCCAGCTGTGAAATATTTCTGACAAAAGTTCCGATATCGCGGGTTTGTGTTTTCGTAGACGCGCTCTGCTTTGTCACACGCATCTTTTGAAGCGTAGTAGTCTGGCATTTATTTTATATTTTTTCTGTTCTGTAAATAGAAAAAAATCACTTTATCTTTCATCAAACCTTATAAAATGATATTTACTTTAAAAACTTGAGTCAAAATAAAACCATGGGTTACGATGATAACGAATGCCTCTTCTGCTACACTCACAGGTGTGGTAATGAAACTACCGACAATGAGATCACGATTTGCGTCACATGTCTTGAGAAACACATTGGAACGAACATTACTGGAAGAGTATTAGGTGCTTTTTCTGGAGCAATAGAATTTTCTTCCAACAACTCTTGCAATATCTGTAAGGAAACTAAAAAACTTTTATGTAGTGTTCGTTGTTGCGATGTAGAACATCATTTTGACGAATGAATGCTTTCCGTCAAAACAACTGGAGAAATTGCAACTCTCGTTCAAGGGACCCCTCGGGAACAAAACTAACAGCCTCTTCAAGTTCGGGCTTCAAAGGAACAACAATCTCAGCCTTCTTTTTCAGGACGATTGTCAACAGTCGATGAGCGTGGGATGCGCCAGTGAAGACAACAATCTTCTTTGCCTTGGATTTGCTCATTAACACAAACAAGTTGATGTCCACATATGCAGAACACAGTTTTCTTATGTTCATACAAAGAGCACCGCTGACGCGACAAATGATAGTATAGTTGGGAATTTCGGGTAGGAAAAAGCTCTTCTCTTTCATAAACTTTTCACCTCGGCTCATACTCTTTATCAAAATGGAAAACTGTATAGAAATGCACTGCATAAAGTCCTGAAATTGGTCTTTGTAAAAGGCTTTGAACATTGGTTGCATTTCTCCAAGTCGCTGAATGATTTCATTTAGGCGAACGACGATAACCCGAAGCGTTGAAAAGAGGTCTTTCTCAAATGTTTCAGTCTCAAAGAACCGAATCATCGCACTCTCTTCTATCATACTCGGCAAGTTGCTGTCAATGCGATTGTCAAAGCATACAGGTGTTTTTTTCCCTTCTTTCATAAGATTGTAAAAGATGTATTCACTTCCAGTGACGGATTTGAAAAGGTCGTGCTCTTCAGGATTAAGTCGACAAAGAGACGTAGCGTGTTCGCAAAAAACTTCATAAGGTCCAAGCAAGTCCTTGGCGATGAGTTGTTCGCAAAATTTGTTATCTGCCCCGTGAACCTCTCCGACGATTTCAACGACCTTTTCCTCGGGAAGCTTCACGATGCCGAGAATCTCGACTCCAGAAGTCGTGGTTGTTTGCTCGTGCAATGACATTTAATACTGTTTGAAAAAATAATACTGTAGTAATTCAATTTGACAACATAATCAAATTGAATTTGAAACATCGCTTAAGTTGAACTAAATGCTCATCAGTATCTACGAAGACAATTACGCTTTTTACGATGCGAAGGAAAACAAAATCAAGTTTGGGTACGGTGACCGAAGCGGCTCCACGAGTAGTATCCCTGAAGGAATGAAACTGACCAACCTCTGCATCACAGATGATTATTTGTGTTTCATTTTAAACAAAACTCATTTTGTTAGAGGTAGGCTGTGTCCTGAACCAGAGTTTTTATCTGTTGACACCCTTCCAGAGGGAAGAACGTGGCAATCGATTTTGTATGTCTCAAAAACCCACGTAAAAAAATTTATTTTAGTTGCGGGAGAGGATAACTCTGAAAACTTTGAAATTTTTTACGAACTCGGAAGCACCGATGATCCGTCTGGTACGTTTATGGACATTACACCAAACGCTGAAAATACCGTAGACAAACTACCTGAAAGCTTGTGTGAACAAGTACACTTGTTCACAAAACATCATGCAGGGGTGTATGATCCTGCTAAGAACACCTTTGTATGGCAAAAGGTGGAATTGCCTTGTACAAAACTTCTCCGTTTGGCAGCTGGAGATAATAGCATTTACTATACGGACACGGATGTGATCGAAGGGTGTTCACACATCCCGAAAATAACTTTACGTAAAGCGAATGTTAAAAAATTACTGAATCACGAGACAGACGCTGTTCAAACTATATTAGAGCATTGTATCATCTCATCGATTCATACGTTTAATGACGCGTTAATTATCCAGACGTTTTCTAACCATATTATAGTTTGCAAGGGTGAAAGCGGTGGCTTTCTTTCTGAAATAAAATTGGACGAGGATGATTTTTTGCTGTTTATGACGGGTTTTAAAAATAATGTTTTATATCAAACCAAAAAAGGGCGCGTTTTTAAGTTGAGTTTTCGAGAAGACCTGAGTGGTCACAAATATTTTCAAAAAATATATTTTAATTAATGCGAGGTCACTCACACAAGTCTTTAAAAGATTATTATTCTACTGAATAATAAGCTCGCAATTCCACGTACAACGGAAACCGATTTTACTCGTGAAAGCATATCATAAACTTATTCTTTGCTAATTCGGCTTGGTGCGCAGTCCATTTTATACCATTTCCCCAAAGCCATAAACATACTTCTTTTGAGGCGGTATTCAATACATTGTAAGATGTACGGTCGTTGTAAAGCTGATCAACGACGATATTTTTGAAATAAGGTTCATCTTTTGTATACAACATTGTCATCATTTCTAAGTTGTTGCTTTTAATGCATTCAGAAATAGCTTGTTCAAATATTAATTTTTTACTAAACAAAGCATCATCACCGCAAATTAAATCGTTTTCAACCACATACCTGAAAATATCCATATTGTTGTTTTTAATTACAATTGGAAGTATGTGACAATTTGTTATTTTGCCCACAATGTTTCTCTCAAAATAAAACTTGAAAAGTTGAACGTCATCTCTTCGACAAATTTCAAAAAGGTCCCATTCAGTAGCTTTAAAACCCGTGTTGATAAGCCATATGAGCAATTCTGGATTATAAGCATCACGATTAATTTTGTACACTATTTCCTGTCTGCTATTCCATTGCTTTTTATCACACTCTAAACACAACCGAAGTTGTTCTGGTGTCAGATTTTTAAACGCTTCCAGGTCCGGATAAGGCTTACTATAAAGAAACTTTTCTGCATCAATTATCGGAAGATTATTTTGAGTGTGTATAAACTCTTTGACCAAGTTGTTTATCTGTTCATTCGTGTAATTATGATATTTCCATTTAGACATAGCCTCTTTTAACTGGAGTAATGCTTTTGGCTTTTTTTCGTGATCCAAAAACTCGTTTAGAATTTCCAGAAACCTTACGTCTGAAACATTCCCTACACTATTTAAAAAAGTTTCCAGTTTCGACAGAAGACTCATTTTATAGTATTTGTATTTTTTTAAGTAAACTACAATGCCTCGTACATCGCTTTCACTCTCTCCCAACTCCGCTCCATCATCCGCTTTCCACACTCTCGGTTGAGGTCGTAGCAAATCGGAATCCACCACGACCCGATTTTGTTTGCGGCTCGAATTTCTGCTTTCTTTCGCAGAGAGATGTAACTCATAATTGTATGTCTGTCTTCGTCACTGAAAACCGAAATATGAGTATTAGCTCCGTTTTCAACAAGGAGTTTTACAATTTCAAACTCCCTATTAAAAAAAGCCTGTGAAATCGCAAAACCGTCACCCGTGTCATTATCATCACCATTACGCCAGTTAATATCTGCCCCTTTTTCTATAAGAAACTTGACGACGTTGAAATGTCCGTATTCCGAAGCCCAATGAATAGCTACGTTATTCTTAAACTTTGCGCCATTTTCAACAAGAAACTTGACGACATCGAGATGTCCATTGTGGGCGGCATAACAAATGGCGTAGTTATTTTGCGCGTGAATATCTGCACCATTTTGGACAAGGAGTTTCACGATTTCCAAATGTCCATTACGAGCAGCATGACAAATGGCATAGTCATTTTGTGTCTGAATATCTGCCCCATTTTGGATGAGGAGTTTCACGATTTCCAAATGTCCATTACGAGCGGCATTACGAATGGCAAAGTTATCGTAAATATGAATGTCGGCACCCTTTTCAACAAGGAGTTTCACGATTTCAAGGTATCCGAATCGAGATGCAAAGCCAACGGCACATCCCCAGTCATCATGTACATTGACATTGGCACCTTTTTCGATGAGAAATTGAACTACATCGAGATGCCCAAATTCACAAGCACGGTAAAATGCTCGGTCGTCGGATGCGTGGACATCAGCCCCTTTTTCGACAAGAAACTTTACCACATCCAGATGTCCGTTTTTAGCAGCCAACTGTAACGGACAATCTTTCCGAATACGTATATCGGCTCCTTTTTCGACGAGATATTTTAACACATCCAGATGTCCGTTTATACAAGCTATTTCCACAAGTGAATATCCCAGTTGATAATTAGCATCACAGCCGGCGTTTACTATGAGGTACTTGAGCATCTCCAGATCCCCGTTTTCACATGCACGTAATAAAGACATATTTTATTTGTACAAAATATCTCTTAAAAATCAGTTTCTTTCCGCGTACATCGCCTCCACTCGCGTCCAACTCCTCTCCATCATCCGCTTTCCGCACTCTCGGTTGAGGTCATAGCAAATAGGAATCCACCAACTACCAATCTTATTTGCCGCTGCGATTCTTCGCCGATTTTCAACCTTTTCGCAAAAACTAACATATCTCATAGTTTTCCTTGTAAGTAAAGACCTATCAGCACCTTTCTGGATGAGAAACCTTGCAATCTCAAAATGTTTTGTAAAACGGGCATTACGAAGACCAAAGTTTACATTTGCGCCTTTTTCAACAAGAAATTTCACAAGTTCAAGATGACACCCAAAACACGCAAATTCAATGGCGGAATCAATGACTGCTCCTTTCTCAAGGAGAAACTTTACAATTTCAAGATGTCCTTTTGCAGAAGCCCATCTTAAGGACAATTCGTTGTCTGCATGAATATCGACTCCTTTCTCAAAAAGAAACTTGACCACTTCAAGATGTCCAAATTGGGAAGCCCATTTTAAGGGCATATATGATTCACCGTCCGAATGAATGTCTGCTCCTTGCTCAAAGAGAAACTTTACCAGTTCAATACGACCGTATTTACATGCTGCTTGAAACATCCTTTTGTGTGCAATAAAGGCTCCGTTTTCAAAGAGAAATCTGATAATTTCAATATACCCCCCTAGACAAGCATGAAAAAGGGGGGATTCATCGTCTGAGTGAATGTCTGCTCCTTTATCAAAAAGAAATTTGACAATTTCAAAATGACCGTATTTACATGCGGCTTGAAACGCCCTATTATCGGTAATGAGAGCGCCGTTTTTCAAGAGAAACTTGATTATTTCGATATACCCGCCTATACAAGCCCCTTCAAGAGCTGTATATTTTCCTGCTGTGTCGTTAACGTTGGTGCCTTTTTCAAGTAGAGATTGAGCGACTTGAAGTTGTCCACTGTAACAAGCCCATTGAAAATGTCGATTCACATCGAGTCCATCCCATTTCTCAAAAAGAAACTGCACTATTTCCAAATGCCCCTTCATAACGGCCTGATGCACTGCTAAATCATCTTTTTCGGCCGTTTCTGCAAACACTTTGACTGCTTCAAGATCCCCTCTGGAACACAAATCTTGCATCTTCAAAATGTCTTCCATGGTTTTTGTAGATATTATTTTGGCAGAATATCTATAGAACTAAATCAATTTCAAAAGTCTGGAAAAATGATTTTTTTCAGAAACTTTTTGGATGGAAGATTATTTGCGATGGCTGAGGATATGTGGTCTTTCCCGATGGAGGCGTTTGATGAGAGTTCGCCAGTCAGTCACAATCTGACATGTCTCTACACAAACAGCTTCAGCGGACAAGTCTGCGGACAAGCGTCTGCCGTGAATTTTACACACGGCAGACTCCCAGCGTGTAGAGCTCATCGAGGTGACTATCTATCCTCGCTGGAGACCTATCGCACAGCTGCCGTTGTCCCAGAGCTCGAGCATATCCAGATAGTCGGGGTACACTCCCTCGGCGCCGTGGAGGCACAGCAGTTCGCACACGCCCTCCAAGAGCAGGAAATCGAGCCCGTACAACAACGACGCATGTACGAGACGCTTGAGGATATTCCCCGCGACTTTGAGTCGACGAATGAGTGCTCTGTGTGTTCGGAAAGCGTCGATCTTCTATCCCTTCCGTGTCGTCACATTGCGTGTTTTTCCTGCTACAGGCAGCTGCAGTCTGACACTTGTCCTATGTGCCGTGCCAACATTCCGCGTGAGTTTGTACGTCGTCTTTAGTGTGCGTGTGTTGTGTGTGTCGTGTTGTGTGTGTCGTGTTGTGTGCGTGTGTCGTGTGCGTGTGTCGTGTGCGTGTGTTGTGTGTGTCGTGTGTGTCGTGTGTTTCGCTTTGACCCATTAAACAACCGTTTTTGACTGGACACGTGTAACGACTCGCTGTTTTAAAATCAAACTGATTTTAAAGCCTTATACCATACATTAAATGACCTCAGCTATGCAGTTTAAAATTAACGGGCCTCAGCAGCCTTTCGACTCCCTTGGGCTTTTCACTCTTCTTAGGACGTACAGCCGTCGAGTGAACGAAAACGACCCCAACTCCCCAGTAGAGAACTGGGCACAAATTCTTACTCGGTGTATCAACGCGTGTAACGACCAACTTAAGTGTGGGTTCACACAAGAGGAAGCACAGGAGTTTTTCGACCTTCTCTACAACCGCAAGGCGAGTCTTGCTGGACGCTTTCTTTGGCAACTTGGAACAAAGACTGTGGACAAGCTCGGACTTATGTCTCTTCAGAATTGCGCGTTTTGTGTGATTGACGATTTGAAATCTTTTACTTGGATTATGAACTTTCTTATGCTCGGTGCTGGGTGTGGCTATCGCATCCTTCAAGAAGACATCGACAAGTTCCCAGTCGTCAAGTACGTTGAGATTGTTCGCCGTGACGAGAAGGATTCAGACTATATCGTACCCGATTCCCGCCAAGGTTGGGTGAAGCTTCTCGGTAAGGCGTTGAAGGCGCATTTCTACTCTGGAAAGGGGTTCACGTACTCGACTCACCTCCTCCGTTCTAAGGGAGCGCCTATTAAGTCTTTTGGAGGCGTGTCATCGGGACCCGAAGTTCTTTGCGACGGAATTGCGAAGATTAGCGACCTCTTGAACAAGCGTGCACAAAACGGCGGAAAGCTGACCACAACAGACGCACTTGACATTGCTAACATCATCGGTATGGTTGTCGTGTCTGGCAATGTGAGGCGTTGTCTCCCTAAGGGTTCGCTTGTATATGTCCAAGGCGGTTTGAAGATGATTGAGACGATTCAGGTTGGTGATAGCGTTCTTACCACAAATGGTTTCCGCGAAGTCAAGAATGTCTTCGAGCAGGGTGTCCAACCTCTTGTTAAGATTAAGACAACTCAAGGCTCATTTCGGTGTACGGCAAATCATCGTATGGCAACACGAACGTTTAGCAACCCTCAAATCATCTGGAAGATGGCGAGCGAACTCGACTTTGCCGATTATATACTCTCTCTTGAGAGTCGGGATAAATACGCTATTGCCGATCTTAATATGGAACGAGTGATTGATGTGTCTCAAGATGGTGAGTCCGAGACGTGGGATATTGAGGTCGATGAGATGCACGAGTTCTTTTGTAATTCGTACTTGACACACAATTCCGCGCAGATTGCTTTGGGCGATGTCAAGGACACGGAGTTTCTCCGCGCAAAGCGTTGGGATTTGGGAACGATTCCCAATTGGCGTTGCTATAGCAACAACAGCGTGATTTGTAATGACATCAACGACGTCTTGGACAACGACGAGTTTTGGTGTGGCTACCAAGGCAACGGAGAGCCTTATGGTCTGATTAACCTTAAGCTTGCTCAGTCATGTGGACGTTTGGGAGAGACTCAGTACCCCGATCCAGAAGTGGAAGGCGTTAACCCGTGTAGCGAACAGTCGCTCGCAAACTACGAAACATGTTGTCTCGGCGAAATCTATCTTCCCAACGTAACTTCTTTTGAGGAGCTAAAGAAGTGTATCACATACATCTACAGGGCGTGTAAGCAATCCCTGACCCTTCCTTGTGTCGATTCAAAGGACACGGAAGACATTGTTCACAAGAATATGCGTATGGGGATTGGTTATACTGGAATTCTTCAAGCAACCGACGAGCAACGGTCTTGGATTAAGCCTTGCTATGAGTACCTTCGTGAGTTTGATAAGGCTTATTCAGAGAAGCACAATTTTCCGCCTTCGATTAAGCTTTCGACAGTGAAACCCGGAGGAACGCTTTCGCTTCTCGGCGGATGCACTGCAGGAATTCACCCCGGTTATTCTCGCTACTACATTCGACGCATCCGTGTTTCGTCTGAGAGCAAGCTCATTCAATTAGCCAAGGATCACAATTACCCCGTCGAATACGTTCAGAATTTCGACGGGACACTTGACTACAACACACAAGTCATTTCCTTTCCTTATTCTCTCCCAGAGCATACTATCCTCGCAGAAGATATGACAGCCATCCAACAGCTCGAGTGGGTCAAGTGGGCGCAGACCAATCTAAGCGACAACGCAGTTTCTGTTACGGTGTATTATCGCAAGGAAGAGCTTTCGGAAATTAAGGTTTGGCTAAAGGAGCATTACAACAACTCTGTCAAGGCTGTGTCGTTTTTGCTCCACTCAGAACACGGGTTCAAGCAAGCACCTCTGGAGAAGATAAGCAAGGAAGAGTATGAGGTGATGTTAGAGTCGTGCAGTCCAATTGTGGATGTAGGAAACATCTGTGCGGTTGCCAGCGATGAGAAGTATGTGGGTGAAGGCGAATGTGTGGGAGGAGCCTGTCCTTTGAAGTGAGAAACGATTAAATAAGTGGTGAAAGTTATTTAATCTAAAAACGTTACTGTTCACAAAGTGTTGAGCTTGATAATCCTGCAAACTGAGCTTTACGTGCGAGACGTGTAATAGCGGGTATTCCGTAAATAAAAAAATTAATTAATTATTTTACAAGATAAATGTCAAAAAGATGTTCTGGAATTAACAAAGATGGTTATGAGTGCAGGAACAAACTGAATGATGAAACTGACAAGTTTTGTTATCACCACAAGATTAAATCATTACCTGAAGAGATAGAAAAACACGTTTACACATTTCTGCCTTATGACCAGCTTTATAAGGTTTCAAATGTTTCAAAACCCGCAAGAGAAGAATTTACTAGAATAGGAAGAAACCTTGTCAGTAAGGCTTGTAAAGTTCTTGATATTGAAGAGTCCGTACACGAGTCATTTAAAGACATGATGACAGGGCTATGGACGTTTTTAACTTTATCTGTCAACGCAAGCCAAAAAGATCAAACTTTTTTTGAAGAGGTGCTTTCGTATTGTCTTGCTCCGTTCAATAGTCCTTTGATAGATGAAATATACTCTTTTATTGCCGGCTTAAATGAGGCATACAATTTATTTGTATATATGGGCCCGGTAGAGGGTGGAGATATAAGACGTGATATAAAGAGTTTTCTAAATATCAACAAACGCTTTAAAATAAATGAAAAAATGATTGCTCTAGGAATGTTTCAAAAGATTGCATTTTATACTATTCGGAATGACACTCCAGAAGTAAAAGCGGGTAAAATAACCTTTTTTCTTAATTATATAACAAATGGAGATGGCAAATACAACCGTTTTTTTCCTGAAACAGTTGTGGAGGGAATTTTGAAGATTTTACAAGTTTAAGCCTCCTCAAGAGCCTTATCGCTCTCGACTACACCGTGCTTAGCGTGTTAAGCATCGCTACACTTCTTGGCCGTCAAAGTCTTGACACGTTGAAAATCAAGTTGAGAAAGAGCATTCTTGGTGATGGGGCGATCAGAATGAAGCTGCTTCAAAATAAGGAACCGGAAACTCCGAGTGGCAAAACTTTTGAGACACTTCCAATTCCATTTCATCTTTTCAGAGCATATGTATGACGAGAAGAGTTTTCTTTTTGCATCCCATTTATACAGGCTTCTAAAGATTTTAACAACATTAAAATCTTTCCATCACTTAATCTTACGTGTACATAGGGTCATATCATCTGCAAGTCTGGCTTTGAAAATGTGCCCTTTTTCCGAGCGTAAAATCAAATCACCGTTCAACCCTTTCATCTCAAGCATGTAATCACCCTCTTCAAGATTTTGAACCTCTGTAGAGTAAAGCTTGTCATCTTTGGATAAAATAAGAAATTCTGGGGTTAGAAACACTTCAAAATCTTTACAAGAGTGCAAGTCCAGTATAACGGCGTAATTTTCAAACACCAATTTAGTTGCGTTTTCCTTGTCGGTCAATAAAAGTTTGACGTCGGTTTTGTAAAGACAAATCGCTTTTGTATCGTCGTCAAAGGTCATAAAAAATATATAATCTTTACTCAAAGTAATGCGGGAAATTTTCAAATCAGGAGGCAACTGTACGTTCTTCCATACCGCAACCTTTGAAACAGGGTCAAACACTCCATAGTAGTACTTTCCGGCATTGCCTACAAAATAAGTCATACGAGACTCAAACTCAAATTCGGGAATGCTTTGTACTATATTACTTTCTTGGGGAGAGATGTCCATCCAATTCTCTTTTTCATCTTGAACGAAAATCTCGTGACAATCAGTCTCCTTATTGTGGGAGAGAAGTGTAAGTCCTTCAACATTATCCCTTTTAATGTAAAAGATTTTAACCCAATTTTTCCCCTCCAAACGAAGATTATCAACCGAACGATAAACGCCTTCATCCAACTTTCCGCGGACGTATAGATTGTCGATGATAAAATGAAGGCGGTCATCTGTGACACATAGTGAAGTTAAAACCTTTCCTCCAAGAGAGAGGGACCGTTTCCCTTGACTATTTTTATAAACGATGGAATCACTTTCCTTATCGTAGAAGGCAAACTTGTCTTTGCAAACACTAATCATTTTAGTTTAGTTTTCGTATTTTTTGAAATCAATTTTAAACTGATATTCAAGCAGTTTTAAGAAATAAAATATGTTAAACGAAAGCATTGTTTCGGCTTCTCATATGTTGACTCCGCTGTGGTCGGAGCAAATAGTAAAATACTTTGCTCTTGATTACAGGTACTGCACGGTGTTAACGCTTCTCTTCAACGGTTTATCAAGTGTCGCTTCTTTCTCGGATACGACTGCGACGATTATCATCGGGGTGTGTTGTGTGGCTCTTTTGCTTTTTTTCAGTATCAAGAAATATGGGTCTATGTTTACTTTCTCTTTTCTCAAACGGAAAAAGACCATATCGCTCTATTGGAGTTTTAATTCGGAAAGAGATTTTGTTATCGATATCGCTTCAAATCCTATCGAGAAATTTTTGTACGAGAACCAACACTACTTTGTAGACGTCCCGCGATGGATGACGTCTGCGGTTATGAAAACCGGGCGAGATGATTGTAATTACTCTTTTGACAAACGCTATGTCCTTCTTCAGGATGGAGTGTACCATATCTCAGCGAATGCGAATCTCGTTTTCACTATAACAACCAACACCACCCATACCGAGAAAAAGTTGTCGTTTCGGTCTTTCGCGCTAACCTTTCAGAAAGGTGATGAAAACTCACTTTTTCAGGTTATGACAGACGGGGAAAAGTCAAGGGGAGACTCAGAGGATTGTACTATTTACTCGTATCCATTGGGAACTACACTCGGAGAGTTGTCCCATAGGAAGGGTGATTTGTCCGCGTTCTTTGGCTACTACAACCCGAAGCTGGATATGCTTATAGATTGGATTAATAGTCTAAACCATCCTTCAAAGAACAATCAACCCCGACAGTTTTCTATTTTGTGTCACGGCAAGTCGGGGACCGGAAAAACTGCTATTGTGAAGCGAATCGCAGAGTACACAAATAGGAACATCGTACTTGTCAATCTCTTTGAAGTGAAGAAGAAGCGAGACCTTATAAACCTTTTTTACTCCGCCGACGCGTTTGTTGATAAAGGTCTACCGTACTTTTCAACAATCAACAAAACCATCTTCTTTATCGATGAGTTTGACAAAGTGGTGAAGAAGCTGAAAATGCTCTTGAAGGAAAACAAGTCTAAAAAGGAGGAGAAGCTGTGTTTACTGCTTAAAACAAACGAAAAGACAAATGAAGAGTCAGATAATAAGAAAGAGACAGAGAATAGAAACGAGATTGACTGGGACATTGACGACCTTTTAGAAATCTTTTGCGGGTCTTACATTCCCGACAAGCGAATGATTGTCGTAGCGTGTAATGACCTTGAAAGCATCACCAATGAGTACCCGTATCTTGTACGACCCGGACGACTTACCCCAATCGAGTTTGATTATGGGGATAAGGCTCTTTTTATGAAGGTTGTCGAGGATTACACTGACGTGGAATTACGTCATGATGACATTCCGGAGAATTATCGATTTGTTCAATCTCATCTCATCGAGTTTCTCAACTACAAAATAGAAGTGACGCGCGAGGAGATTTTATCAGAGTTGGAGATGTTTGGAGTGAATTGAATTTACGAGGAGTTGTGAATTGATTATTTTTGATGTGATTTACACTCAATGGTTATTGACGAAATGAGTGTAAATGATTCGACGACGGGAGAGTTACTCCGCGCAATTGAACAGGGTCATTTGGAAAAGTTCCAATGCCTGACGGAGACAAATACGTTAAATTACGAATTCAGCCGTTTGATTCTTTTCAAGATTTGTCGCGGAGGGTGTACGCAGTTTCTCAAATACCTCATTAAGAAGGACCTGGTAACATCCAAACAACTCAAGCATCCAACGTATTTACACGCTGCTGTGTCTTTCGGTCATCTCGAAGTGGTCGAGATTCTGGTAGCCAATGGCGCAGATGTGCGGGATGATGACGACAATTTGCTTATCTTGGCATCCTCGAACGACTACCCGGACTTGGTTCGGTACTTTATCAAAAAAGGCTGCGACCCGACTGCACAGGACAACTCTGCTCTTGCTTTTGCGTGTCAGTGTGGGAGTTTACGGGTCGTTAAAATCCTTGTTCATCATGGAGCGGACATCCGCGCAAAAGACGGAACCCTCGTGGAGATATGCGATGAGTTGGGTTACTACTACATCGCAGATTATTTTGTGTATATGGGCATGCCTAAGAAGGGATTGAGCAAACCAGCTTTGGAATACATTGATTTTATGGATAAGGAGCGTGTCAAAGCCGCAAACAAAATCCGGAATTGGTGGGGTCCGCTGCTTCGACGCATCAATCCAGAGTTTGTGATGAAGGAAGCGGCTGAGAGTTGGAACAGAGTGGAAAAGATGTACGCTGAAAGAATAAATCAAGCCTTATAACACAATATATACAGCGAGTGAAATTGATTTTTTTTGTAAAATATTTTCTGAAAGGTATCTTTTCTCTTTTGTCATGTCGTCTACAGACATTCGGGCGTCTCTCCGCTGCGGTGACTACACAAGCCTTGAGGCGTTCAAATCCGAGTGCAGATTTGACCCGTTTCTCCTCGAGGACAGCTTGCAATGGGCATACCGGCCTTGCAACCGCCACATACTCGACTATGTCCTGAGCAAGGGCGTCAAACCCACCAGCGGCTCTCTGGTCAGAGCCGGAGTTATTCCGCGCATTTCAGGGATACTCGGTCCATGCACCGGCAACATGGAGGCGGTGGAGTTTTTGGTGGAGCTCTTGAACGGCGACCCGGGTAAGACAAAAATCCTCACGACAGCGCTGTACATTCTTGTCGTCGACGGTGCAGATGAGCATGTGCCCTTCATCAAGTTTCTGATTGCCCGAGGTGCAGAGCTAAAAGATATCAGTGTCGTCGATCGTTCCATCACCTGCGGGAGTTTCAAGATTTTCAGAACACTTGAAAACCACGGGGTGGTGTTTGCCGACAGGCACGTGGACATCGCTTTGTATTTCGGACATTTCGAAGTGGCGTATTGGCTGCATCAAAAAGGCCTTCGAGGCGTCGAAGAAGTCCCGTACGAGTTTCTGCAGTACAAGGCGACGCGCGACGCTGAGAGGGATGCCGCCGCTCGGAAGATTTACTTCTGGATTCTTCCCAAACTGTACAGAAACACAGACTTTGTGATGCGTCAGGCAGGGAAGAGCTACGACAACCTCTTCAACACCGTCGACTGCTCAACATAAAGCTTGTTTTCGTAGCTTCTTGCATTACTAAAATGAATTATTTAGTAATTTGGCATTTTTAAAATGGCTTGTCAAGTTTGTGCTGAAGAATTTAATAAGACTTCGAGAAAAGAGGTAAAGTGTCCCAAATGTGCTGAGAGTTTTTGTTCTACTTGCATTAAACGCTACATCACCGAAACGGATTGCAGTTGCCTTTTGTGTAAGTGTGTATGGGACTTTGAGTTTCTAACGTCGGTTCTAACTAAAAGCTTTATGAAAACAGAGTACAGGGACATTCAAATGAAGAAGCTGTTTGAAAAGGAGTTTGCCCTTCTTCCAGAAACAGTTTATTTCGTTGAGCTTATCAACGAAAACAAAAAGTTGAGACTCCGGCGAAAGGCCATCGAGAACGAAATGGCTGTTTTGAGGCAAATGATAGGAGACATTGACACTAAAATAGCTGCAAACTCGAGTGAGATTTACGTAGAAAAGCCAAATAAGCACATCCCCGAAACAAACGGTCCGTGTCCCAATGAGGGTTGTCGAGGCTTTATTAACCGACAAAATAACATATGCGGAGTCTGTGAAACCGAGATTTGCAAGGAGTGTAGAGAAATAAAGACGGAACAAGAACACATGTGTAAACCTGAAAACATCGAGTCTACAAAGTTGATAGCAAACGACAGTAAGCCTTGTCCTAAGTGTGCGGTTTTCATTTTCAAGATTGACGGTTGCGACCAGATGTGGTGTTCTAATTGCCAAACAGCGTTTTCTTGGAAAACGGGCGAAATTGAAAAGGGGCGGGTTCACAACCCGCATTACTACGATTGGTTGCGGGCGAGAGCGGGAGGTGATATACCTCGGGAACCCGGAGATGGTTGTGGCGGGTTATACGACATATTTGATGTCGAGCGTTTACTTAGGTTTCAGAAAAAGAAAGACGCCGACGAAATTATGAACATACACAGAAAGCTGACTCATACAAATGAAGTAGATATCGCAAATCTTCGTCATACCATTGTAGTAAACTCAAACAATAAAGCTCTCCGAATCAAGTATCTGATGAACCAAATCACAAAGGACGAGTTTCAGATGACCATAGAAAAGCGTGCACGACTGGTTAAGAAATTATCTGCTGTACTTGACTGCTTGAGTTTATTCTACGATGTGATGACAGACGCGTTTAGGAATTTCTCGCAGCGTAGTGTTAAAGATTTTCTTGACAATTATGGGAATCTTTCAAAGTTTACAAATGAAAACATAGAAAAGGCAGAACTTTTGTATTCTTGTTCGTTTGGACGCTACAAAATTACTTACTCACTTAATTAATTATATATGGATAAATAAATGGAAAATATCAGAGTAGAAGATTTCCTTCCAACGTATCCATATATAAATACAGAAGAACAGAACCCTAAACTCAACCCATATCCTGATACAACCTTTACTCAAGCCCTTACAGAAAAGGTTGAGTTTTTGTCGCTTCAGACTGGTAAGAAGGACATAAAGGAGTCTGGAGAGTTGCTATACAACCATCAGCGGTTTATATCCAGGTTTATCTCTTCCCATACCCCATACGACGGCATCCTTCTCGTGCATGAGATGGGGACAGGCAAGACCTGTGCTGCTTTGGGGTCGGTTGAGGCAATCCGCAAGAGCGCTCCTCAAAAATTTAATGGAGCTCTTGTTCTCACAAAGAGCAACAATATCTTAAACACCCTTATAGAGAGTTTGGGACTGACTTGCTCATCGGATGAGGACTTTCTTCTTCCAGATAAAGGAGAACGTGTCAAGATGACCGAAAAAGAACTCATCTCAAAAATCCGTAAAAAGGCAAAGGGGTATTATCGGTTCGATACGTTTGAGCGATTTGCACTAAGCGAACTTGCAAAAAAGACCGACGAGGAAGTCGAAGCAGATTACTCAAATAAAGTCATAGTGCTGGACGAGGTTCACAACTTGAAGCGTTATGGCTCAGGCACAAACAAAAAGTCGGAAGTTTACAACCAATTTTGGAGGCTTATGCATATTCCAAAAAATTGTAAAAAAATTATTATGTCCGGTACACCAATGACTGATAGTCCAATCGAGATTGCAAATGTGTTAAACTTGATTCTTCCTGAAGAGAAGCAACTCCCGTTCAACCGAGATTTTGAAAACGACTACTTTGTAAACGTTGAGGAAAATGCCTATCGTATGAAGCCAGATATGATTAACAACTTCAAAGAGACAATTAAAGGCTATGTATCTTTTTTGCGGTCGTCGCTTGACATCGACGTAAAATATGTGGGAAGGGTGATGCCTCCAATGAATCACTTTGTCGTGTATCCGTCTGTTATGAGCGAGTTTCAGGTTAAGTCTTATAGAGAGGCTTTGAATGAAGACCGACAAAAGACTGACATTTACGCAAACTCAGTCCAAGCAACCCTGTTTGTCTACCCCGATGGAAGTTACGGAAACCGAGGTCTTAAAAAGTATTCAGACCATATCGGCAAAAACGTTCTCTTGAAAAATACGCTCATAAACGAAATCCGTAGTGATACACATGAAAAAACTCTTAGAAATTTAGAAAAGTTTTCATGCATATACGCTGCTACGATTAGAAACATTCTCGAAAATACGGATAAGAATACAATTGTTTTCAACTCCCTTGTTGAAGGTTCTGGGTGCATCCTTTTTGGAAAACTTATGCAGCTGTTTGGATTCAAACCTGCAAACGGAACAGAGACCACCCCAGGTAAGAGATATGCCATACTTACATCGGGGACACTGCCAGATGACAAAGGCAATCGTTTAGAGGCTGTCAAGCGCGTTTTTAACAGCGAAGACAATGCGACCGGTGAGCTTATACAGGTCATCATCTTCTCTGAAATGCTTTCGGAAGGTGTGACGTTTAAAAACGTTCGCAGAGTTCATATCCAAACCCCTCACTGGAACTATTCTCAGACTTCTCAGGCTATGGCTCGAGGCATTCGCTTAAACGCGCATTCTGGGTTGATAGAAATGGGAATCGACCCCGAGGTTGAGATTTTCCAACACGCCGCTATGCCACCCAAGGGAGTTGATTCTATCGATATTCTTAGGTATACCGCAAGTGAAGAGAAGGACATCTCCATCAAAAAGGTCGAACGGTTCCTAAAGGAAGCGGCTGTTGATTGCTTTATATTTTACGAGCGAAACTTTCAGCCGGGGCAAGACAACACGCGAATGTGCGACTACTCGGGTTGTGAGTATAGGTGCGACGGAATCATTCGCCCGCCTATACCAGACTTCTCCACCTACAACCTGTACTACTCTGATAAGGAAATCAAAACTGTGATTGCAGAACTAAAGTCTGTTTTCATAAATAGTTTTTCTATAAGCATTGAAGCGCTTGTAGAAAGAATTAGGAATAAGCATCCAAATATCACCTTCTTTCAAGTTTGTAGAGCAATCAGGAAAGTCATAGCCGAAAACATTCCTATGAACAACGCGTATCGTTTTGGGTCTTACATCAAGGAGTTTAAGAGCATTTTATTCTTAACCGAAAATTTGAATACAGATTCTGACATATTTTCTCTGTCGTACACGCAGAACCCAGTAGGTGTAAGTGCGTTGTCATTTAATGAAGCCGTTGAAAAGAATATCGTAGACAAGGTGGCTGCAGAGGTTTACAACGCAACGAGCTACGACGAGTTTAAAACTGCTATGGACGCTCTCGGCATAAAGTATCACCAAATGTTTCTTCGTGCCGCTTTGCAATCACCTGTAGCAACGGAAAAGGTTGAAATGACTCTTGAATACTTTAAAGGTAGCTATTCTCCTGAAAAGGATTACTACCGCATCGGAGATTTTTCGTACGAGTTGAAAGGCGGAAAATGGGAGGAAGCGCCATTACGCATCACCAGAACAAAGATTGATACACCGAACCCGTTTGGTATTACGGGAGAATTTAATCCTAAAGAAAAAATCTTTTGGGTACGCATTATCAAAAAGACAGAGAAAGATTCACGGAGAAACCCTCCAGGAAAAGAATGCAAAAACTACTCGGAAGAAGAGCTTGCTTACATGTGCACAAATATGGGCGTACCATACAACACTGAAAGGACAGAGCACTTAACAGCAGAAAAGGTATGGGAACTCCTCGGCACATACAAAAAGTTTCGGGCTATGTTCAAGGAAGACGACCCTATCGAAAGATTACGCGCTGCATATTTTTATATCGCAATGTTGGAAGGCAAGAAGCCGGCAATGTGCAAACTTATATACGATTTTTTGAAAAGCAAGGGCTTGTTAGACGAGAACTCGAACAGACCGAAAGGGTACAGGGGGACAGTCAAGAAGGGTGTGTGATAGTACTTCAAACAAAGTTTCTTCCTCCAAAGCACATTTCATCATAATAACCATCTCTCAAAAAAGAATCAATGAAAGAAATGACAAGTTCCTTTTCACCAGTCACGCCAAGATAATGAAAGTAAAAGTCGCCTTCCAACTTCTCTCCATATTCGATGGGAGAAGTAAAACTTACAATAAGTTTTCTGTCTTTTGAAAGAAAATTACAAATTTTGTACTTTAGAACAGGGTGTGTCATTTTTATGATAGTTGAGTCGAGGTTATTTTCGGTTAGCAAAGAAAGGATGTCTTTTGTTCCGGCTTTGTCTGCTCCGAAATGAAGGAACGACTTCATTTCATCTTGTTTCAGGGGAGATAGATACCAAAAATAACTCGGGTTTTCTGAAACTTCTTTTGTGTTTTCAACAACAATCTTATCCACACCCTCATTTGTCAAGTTAAAAGCCGACATCTTATTAATTTACGTTAATATGATGTGAAAGTTATTCAATTTTGTTATACTCGTGAGGAACATTACGCAGAGCAGTCGACGCTGTTGAAGAGGTCGTCATAGCTCTTCGACGCCTGACGCATCACAAACTCGGGGTTTCGGTAGAGCTTAGGAAAGACCCAGAAGTAAATCTTCCGGGCGGCGGCGTGTCGTTCGGCTTCACGGGCGGCCTTGTAAATCTCAAACTCCACAGTCTCGTAGCCTCGGACGCCGTGTAGATAGAGCCAATAGGCCACATCGTTGTAGCCCCAGTAGCTCGCGGCGTTGAAGAATCGAGCCTCCAACTTTGCACCGCGTGTGCGGAGGAGTTTCAGGGTGTCAAGATAGCCGTGCTCGGCTGCCACGAAGCCGGGTTGTCCACTTTGGGCGTTGGGGTTTGCGCCTTTGTCCAAAAGTATTTTGGCGTAGACAGAGGTGTTGTATTCGCAGGCTTTGCACAGAGCCACGTCGAGGTTGTGTCGGTCTCCGTAGTTCCACAGAACCGAACACATCTCTGTGAATTCGGACTCCGAGTATTCGCCAAACTCGGTTTTTTGAAGGCGGTAGACGATAGAAGTGTAATCCATTTTGAAAGATGAAATTTAGGGATTACACTTTTTAAAAAAAATCAATTTCACAACTTGGCAAGAATCGCATCCACCTTCTTTGATTTCAAGATGGGTTGAAACAATTGCAGAGAAGATCTCAGCTTAACCACATCATTCCCTACAAAGACGTACGGGTCGAGGTTCTTCTTGACAAGCCAATCGTACGTAATGTCTACGAGTTCCAAGTACCGAGTTCTCAAGACATCTACGCTCATATACTCCTCAGCCTCTTTTGCGTCTTTGATTCCATACTTGTTGGAAAGCGCGCTTGTTCCGAGCCCCTTTAACTGTGGAAAAATAAACCATATCCAATGGGAATGCTTCTCCCCAGCCTCCAGTTCGGATTTTGCGATTTCGTATTGGCCTTTTTGAGCGTCCAAAAACTTTTCCATACTTTTAGGTACGGCTTTAGTCTTTTTAACGGGTTTCGCTGCGGGTTTCG
>Ga0114979_10000062_pt1 | contig 62924 bp, 66 predicted proteins | sample S_140625_EF_Meta_FD_87315 | JGI IMG/M metagenome (GOLD analysis project Ga0114979, IMG submission 87315) | Freshwater microbial communities from Lake Simoncouche, Canada to study carbon cycling - S_140625_EF_MetaG | ecosystem: Environmental > Aquatic > Freshwater > Lake | place: Lake...
AATAGCTTCGCATTCTTCTTAGTTAGTGCTCTTACTCTTTCTGGATATAAAGGTCTTACTAATGCATCTGTTCTGTATGTTTTTTTACCATGTTCTCTCTTTTTATGTGTTTTTGGCATATTATATAGTATTAAAATATTATAAAATATATTTTTTAATAGTAAAAGTAACTATTTTTTATTTAATTATTCATCATATAACCAACTATAATAATATCTCTCATCTTTACTCTGTTTAAGATTAGAAAATTGTAAAAATACACCAGCATCTCTACATAAAGCCTCTAATTCTTTCTTGAATTCAACAAATTTTGAACTATCAAAGTTATTATTACTATAATAATATGGATTTTGTATTATTGCATGTGTTATAAAATGTCGCTTATGGGGTTGAAGTTCAAAAGCACCAATAAAATATGGGCCATATTTTAAATTTACTGTGTTTGGAAAAAAACCTATATAAAAATAGGTTCGAGAACTATTAATGTTAGCAAAATCACGCATTTTGAACATATCTTGATACATAAATGTTGGAAAATGATTTGGTTGATGTATCATTTCATAAGTCCAAGTTTTTGCCCATTCAATAGATGACTCTGGAGTTAATAATTTTAAATCTTTAGACGTTGTCTCTCTAATATATTTCTCATAAGAATTATAACTTGTTAATAATTTATGTGTTTCTGTTTGACTATTGTTTTTATAATAATTGTCTACAAAATTGGTTATATAATTTTCTACATAGTTTTCTTCAATATTATTTTTTTTTACATTGTTTTCTATATTATTTAATGTTATATTATTTTGTTTTATAAATTCATAAAATGATTTACTAACACTATCATTTATAACACTATCATTATTAGTAATGCTATTTGTATTTATATAATTTAAAAAACTAGATTTATTTTCATTGCTATTAAGACACATTGCTAATTTGTTATGTGTGATTTTATTTCTTTGTAAAAGACCATTACTTCTTCTAAATTTTATGTTATTGAGAGAAAAACAATTTGAACATAATATATTTAAATATATTATACATAATGTTTTCATATTATTGATATACAATATTATATAAATACTTATATAATATGTATTTATGTATTTTAATTAATATTTATATAACTATTAATTAAAATACATAAATATTATGGTAATAAATTTGTTAATGAATAAAATTCGCTAATTTTATTGGCATTTAAAGGTCCATAGTCAACAATATAGTTTGTATCGTGTTTTATAAATTGACTTTCATTTTGTTTTAACACTGCTGTTGGAGAAAAGTATATGTTTTTATATTCATCATCTTCTTGTATAAATGATAAATATGATTTATTTTTTCCTCGGGCCAATAAATAATTTTCTTGTTCTGGAGTAATACAAGCGCATCCTTTAGATGTGCTATATTCTGTATTATAAAAACAACATTCTGGTAAAAATTTATTGTCTTGCAAAAAAACTTTTTCTGGAGCAATTGATACATCATTATATGAATTTAAACTAAGTTCTGGGTGTTTAAAAATTTTAGAAAGTTCTCTAATATTATCATAATAATTATCACTAGAAGTGTTTGATAAAAAATTATTATAGTTTTCTAAATTCATATTTTTATTAGAGTTTTTATAATTATTATAAGCATAAATTAAACCCATTATGAGAAGAATTGTAAATTTATCAAATATTAATACAAATATTATAATAGCTACAAGAATTTTCATTATTTTATATTTAAATATATGATGATTGAAAACTTTTATTTTATTTAATTTATTATTTAACATGTTTGCCTGTTTTAAAAAATAATCATATAATTTACGTAATGAATTGTTTAATTTAAATGTCATTTTAGACTACTATTATATTATAGCACATTATTAAATAAATTGTTGTTATTACAAAATTATTACTCTGGAAATATTTTTTGAACAAATCTATTAAATAATCCATACAATAAACAAACAACTATTAAAAAAATTATTGCCACTAATAACCCTATGGTGTATGCTATTATTACACCTATAAGTAGTGATCCTAATATCCAACCTAAAATAGGAATACTCATTAATTGAGAGAATATTATGACAACTATTACAAGAACAAGCGTTAATCCAACAACTGTAGCTGATGCTGGTATTACCATTGTTAGTAACCACCCAAAAACAAAAAGAACAAATATTAACCGAAATGATTTAATTAATAATACAAGTGTATAAAATAATACCGTGATTGATGATACTATTTTTCTAAGAAATTCATTTGCGTTCATAAAAAATAATTTAATATTTATTAAAATACCTGTTAGTTTCTCCATAATCATTTTAAAAATTTCCAAAATTAATTTAAATAAATACGCAATAAAGGTTTGAAGTTCTATAAATGCATTATATAGCGAACCAAATATTCCTTCAACAGACCGCTTTGCGTCATCTATTGGTTTCTTTGCTTCTTGTGCTAACTCTGCGTTTAATATATTTAAACATTCATTAAAATTATTGATTACATAATCCATTTCATCGCCTTTTGATTCTTCGCTATTTATTACTGCGGCAAACGGCATAATTAGTGGATTACATTTATTTTCTGACCATGAATTTTTATATGATTTTATAGAACTTATAACATAAAAATATAACGCTATAAAAATTACAACTAAAAAAATTATAATTGTAAACCATATATCATTACTGTAGAGTTCGCTATATTTGGCATTTTCAAAATAATCATTTATTTTGAAAACTATATTTTCATTGGTAGTTGACATATTAATATAGAACACTAAAATTAAAATACATTATAATTAATGAAATTATACAAATAATAATTTCATTAATTATTTTATACAATAATTAATAAAACTATAATGTATATTAATTTGTTTATAATTTTCGCCCGGTAAATGTACGAAATGCTGTTCCAGGAAGATCTCCTACTATTGCTTTTCCTAAAGTGGTACTTGTTCCTATTAAGTAATATATTATTGTGACCATTGAAGTTATTTTACCAAAAACATTTGATACAGTAATAAAAGTATTACTTAACCCGCTAATTAACATTTTAAATCTATTTCCTAAATCCTCTACGAGATTAAATGTGGTGCCTTGTTGAACATTTAATCCTAATTTTAATGATTCTAATACTTGTGCAAAAGCATTTCCGGCTTCAGAAAAAGTGTCAAGAGTCTCATATATTGGTGATAAAAAAGATTTCATAAAATCTCCCTGAGTTTCTTTGGTACATTCTTGAAATGTTAAAACAGGATCATATCCAATAAGTCCAGCAAAAGGTGTCACTCCGGGATTACATTTATATTTACTCCAATTATTTTTAAGTTGAACTAATCCAACACTTAATGTTATAAATAATTGAATTATGCCAAAAATTAATACAATTAAAAAAGCATTACCCATATCACCTAATCCCATTAAATATAATATTAATATAATATAATATTAATATAATATTATATTAATATATTAAAAAACATTCTTTGAACATATTGTAGCCAGTGTTTGGTTCGCTTTATTAATTGTTTTTGACACATCAACACTTGCTCCGCCTTCTTTTTTTATGCTATTTGAATTTATTTTGTTTATATCTTGATCACACACGCTATTATAAGGTGTATTGTCTTTTAAAATATCAATAGACTTATTATTTTTTTCTAATAATGAATCTAATTTGCTCATAACTTGTGAAGTTGAGTCGTTGCCTTCTATTAAATTATAATTTCCTAAATATAACATCAATAGTAATAAACTTATTAGTAGTGTTATTAGTAAATTATAAACAATGTTTGATTTGTTTTTTAAAACCATTTAAATAATAGTTTATTTAAAATAAATATATATTTTAAATAAATATATATTTTAAATAAATATATATTTTAAATATTAAAGTAATTGTTAATATTATAAATATTATGTGTGACTCTAATATTTTAAATCAACAACAAAGATTAGATTTAGCCGCATTAATTAAAGCAAATGACACGGATGATTGTACTGAAGAAATTCGTTCAAAAAAACAAAGTCTTCTAATTAAAAATGATGTAAAACATATGATTTTTTTAAAGCAAAAGTATGAAAGATTGAGCAAATCTAATCCTAATGAATTTGATGCTATTTGTGTAAAGCAATGTAATTTTTTATTTAATAATTATACTGATCTATATAATAAAATAAAAAATGATAATTTAAATTTAAATATTTTAGATAAAGTTTTAGATATATTAAAAAAAATAGAAGACGGGGAATTAAATCAGCATGAGGGATCTTATTTGGTTGGAAAATATTTAAAAGAAATGTATATAGATAGTGCGCTAAAAACAAAAGAAAAAATAGAGGCAAAAGAGAGAAATAAAAAAGTTCCAAAAAAACCTTTTGCTAATGTTGAGAAAAAAATAACTTATAGAGATTTTAAAATATTGAATAAATTAAATTAATCACAATCAACATATTTTTCTTCTTCTTCAAGTTGTGTGATTTTATTCTTCAAAAGTTCAATTTTGTCTTGATAATTTTTATTATGTTCTTCTAATTTTGTATTTTCTTGTGTTAATATTTTATTTTTGTTTGTTAAATCATGAATAAAACATTTTAAATTTCTTAATTCTTTATTTTGTATATTAACAATATCTTGTGGACAACAACAATGTCCATAATTCTCAATATGTTCTTTTTGACTTTTTATAACCCAATTTTGATGTTTTTGACTATTAAAATGACTTTTTATAGCTTGTGAAGTAACTGGATATGTTCTATTCATACAAGGACATTTAATTTTTGAACCATATTCATTAACTAATTCTAAATATGTTTTATCGCGCAATCCTTGTGTTTTTTCATCATATTTTAATGAATATTCACAAGCTGTTTCTACAATTTGGGTATCAGTATTAATCATAGTAATCATAATTTTATAAATATTATAAAATTATTTATAGATTATCAATTTTTATAAAAAACATTTAGTAAATAATATTTAAAAATATTGTTTATAATAGTATTATTATAAACATTATTTCAATATGATTACATACTTATTTTATAGAATGAAACATAGTAATATTACTTATGATGCTGTTTCGAGAGTAACACTTATTGATAATTCTCTCATAAAAGCTTTAGAAATTGCCAAAAATAGAAAACTTAAACTTGCTAAAACCAAAGAAACAACAAAAGCAATTGAAATGAGTGAAAGTCATAATACAACTCCTTTCATAAAAAAATTAGGATCAAGTTATTCATTATTAAAATAATAGTATATTTATAATAGTTACTACCTCAATCTCTCAAATAATTTAGAAAATCTATTATTTTAAATTAATATAATAACATTAATTTAAAATAACATTAAAATAACATTAAGTTAAAATAATAGATTAATTATTATAAAATATTATAATATATTAATTATGAATACTAATAATTATACTTTTATTACATATGGATTGTTGACTATATTAATAATATTTATTTATTCTCTCACTTTTAAATATAAATTTAAAACAGCTCAACAATTATCATTTAGAGGATTTACTAATGCTAATTCCAATAAAGAAAATTTTAATAATAAAAAAAAGTCTGACATTATAGAAGGATTTACGGATAATAACAACGATGAAAGTGCTATGAAAAATGGCGATGTTTTTAAAGTGATAGAAAATAAACTAAAAGGATTAGTTCAAGAATTAGGAGGAAATGAAGGTAAATCTGAAACAAAGAAAATTCTTGTAAGTACTAAGAAAATATGTGATTTAGAGTGTGCCAAATGTATGATGACTATGATTAGTGATAAAAAATCACTAAAAACAATTGATTTAGAAAATATATTAGACGATGAGACAAATGAAAATTGTATAAAATGTAAAAAATATACAGAATTATCGAGTCAAATTAAATCTATTATTGACAATTTATAATAGCATTATTAGTGTGGTTTTCTATATACATAACGATCTTCAAAGTCTCCTCTATTTACCGCATCAAGTGTATAATTTTTGCCTCCCCAATGTGGATCCATTGGATTTACACTTTTATTGCCTGGTTGGTGAAAAATTTTATCGAGTGGAGTATCTAATCCAATATCTTGATTTTGAGAATCGAACCCATTGAACATATTAGTATTAAAAACTTCATTATTATCTTTTGTAGCATCTAAAATTTTATTATCAGCATCGGTGTCTTGTTTTAATAAATCTTTAATTTTTATAGGTAATCCGCCGTCATTTTCAAATATAGATGGTTTAACTTGTATTAATTCATTATTTTGTGCGTCAGTAGAATATTGTAAATATAATATTGGGCAACTCATATTTTTATTGTTTTGCCATTCTATAAATTTTGTATAATCTTCTAAATTATTAAATGTTATTGGATTTACTCCAGCAGCTATCTTTTTTTTAGAATTATATAAATGATACTTTCCGTCTTTTTCAATTAACATATTAGGACATGATATTTTTGAACTGTTTGTATTATTTTCCAATGGTTCGTAATATTTATAAGAATTTATATAATAATATAATCCTAATATTACAAAACTAGTAAATATTAGTAATTTTAATTTATCATTAAAAAATAACTCAATATTCATTTTCATATTATATTTATTATATTAATAATATAATATATTATTTTCACAAATAACTAATAATTAATTAATTATTATATAAATAATATATAATAATTAATTATGCCTGTTGAAATATTGAGTAGTAACGTAAATAATGAGCAATTAAATAACTTACTTAAAAATAACACATTATTTGTTGGTATTTTTAGTGATAACTGTTCATATTGTATAAATATGAAAAAAGAATGGGAAAAATTTAAATCACTTATAATTAAAAAAAATATAAATGGCACTATTTTAGAAATTAATGCCAAAGTATTGTCGTCCATTCATAATTCATTAATAACTAATAACGCTAAAGGTTTTCCCAGTTTATTTATAATAAGTAATAATAAGTTTGTAACCAGTTATAATTCAGAGAGAACAGCTCAACAATTTTTACAATTTTTTAAAAAGTATATTGTTAATAAAAATATTTCTAAGACACGTTCATTACAAGCATCTTTTCACACATTAAAGAAAAATAAAAGATTTAAAAAAATAAATATTAATTTTATAAAAAAATCTAAAAAGTATAATTCCAAGTTAAAACTTGGTGATAATATTTCATTATGTAAGCATGCCAAAAATGGTATAAATGGATGTAATATATGTTGTTCTCAATTTAATAAAAAAAAAACATATAAAAGATGTATTAAAAAATGTATGAAATAATTACTTTATCTTAGTGCTGGATTAATACATAGATCCATTGTGGGAAATATATCACCCGACATACATTTACTTTTAGATGATACTTTTGCACAATGCCTACTATTATTTGATTTACCAATATAGCAAAATCCATGATGTTGTGAATCCGAAGTACTAGGTTGGGGTAGTTTATCTTCTTTTTTAGTAATTGAATTTTTGATTGAACTTGATACTTCATTAACACGATTTTCTATTTTTCTCTCATTTTCTAAAATATTATCTTCATTATTCTTTTCATCTTTGTCATTACTTGTATCTTTATTTTCTTTGCTTGTATTTGACACTATTTTGTCTTGCTGAATAGATGATTGTAAATAACTAATACCAGATGTTGAAGTAGTTGTTATAAATTTTACTACATAATTAAAAATATCTGTTATTAGTTTTAATAACATTTGTAAAAAATTTGACGATTCACTTGCTATAGTTTGAGTACCTTGTGATGTATGCTGTAAAGTTGTTTTAGCAGTATCCCCGGTTACCATTGTAATTATATAGGCTATTGGAGATATTAAACTAGTTAATATATCTGTCCCTTGTGCTAAATAGTTAAATATATTGAATCCTAAAAATGCAAATAACACTATAATAAAAATCCAAAAAAATATGTTTTGTTTATTATTTGTTGTTTGGGTTTCATTAGAATTGGATTCATTATTTGTCATAGCACCAATTGGTGTATTTGAAAAAGTATTAAGTGCTTCTTTGAAACTATTAACGCTAGAATAGTTATTATTAATCATTATATATTATTTTATATTATTATAGATAAATAATAATTTATATTTGCGTAATTATTAATAATTATATATTATATATAAGAATATTTATGAAATTAAATACACGGAAATCTAAAAATAAATTTTATAAATCACCTAAATCAGCAACACTACGCTCTTTTTCACCCTTATTAAATAAACAATTAAGAATACGATCATTAAAATCATTAAAACCTTATTCTTTACAATTATGCGATGGATTATTACATTTAAAAATAACTAAAGATGAAAACACACAATGTTTGCCATATAATAACCCACTTGTCCAAGAAGTATTACTTCATAATTTAAAATCATCCAAACATTTAGATGTTTCAAGATTTGTTCCACCAATTCAATTATTATCAAATTGTTGGTTTAATACAATGTTTGTGTCTTTTTTTTTTAGTGATAAAGGAAGAAAATTTTTCAGATTTTTTAGAGAATTAATGATAACCGGTAAAAAGTTAGATTCTACTTTGATTCCTTCAAATATTGCCAAACTGTTCTTTATATTAAATTTATTTATTGAAGCTTCATATAATCAAACTTCTAAAAATCGCGAACTGTTTAAAACAATAAATGCTTTAACAGATAAATTAAATACCAATTTTTTTATATATCATATATATGAAATTATTAACAATAAATCAAATTCAATAGATCCTAAAATATTATATACCAATAATAATAAATTATATGATATACCCAATATAAAAGATGCTGGAAATCCACTTAGTTATTATGAATCTATTTTGAAATATTTAAATTATGATACATTACAATTTATGAAGCACATTTTTACATATAAGGCAAATATACAAGAAACTATTGGCCAACGCTTTAAAAATTTATCAAATATTATACCAGACATAATAATTATAGAAGATTTTCAGAGCAAATCTATATATAAAACTTCATATCAATTAATAAGCATTAAAAATGAAACTTATAATTATGCTTTAGATTCAATTATTATAACAAATAAAGATCATTTTGATCCTAATGCTAATAGTCATTTTGTAAGTCTTTTAACCGTAAATTCTAAAGAATACAAATTTGATGGAAGCAGTTTATCTAAATTAGAGAGATTTAATTGGAAAAAAATGATAAATAGTAATAAGAATTGGAAGTTTAAAGAAAATATTATTTATGAACCCGAATTATACAATTTTACACAAGGTTATAAAATAATGTTTTACTATAGAAGTTAAACTATTAATAGAATTTATATTAATAGAATTTATATTAATATAAAAATTTAAAGAATTATTGATTATTATTGTATACTAATCTAATGTTGTCTACTACGCATCAAGTAAATGAAGTTGAAAATTATTTAAAAGAAAATATTGGAAAAAACTTATCGTTACGAAAAATGCATAAAGATTTAAAAATTAGTCGTAATAAAATTCTAGCATTAATTAAATGCTCTAAAAATATTAGTCTAGTAAAACCATTGGATGTAGGTTCGTTGGCTTTTTTCTTACATGTTTATAGTTATAGAATAATGAAGTAACAAAGTAATTATATATTATTTAATAATTCTATTTTTTCCATTGTTTTTTCTAAATTAGATTTATTTAAATCTTTAAATAAATAGTCGGTTTTTGGAGACTCTTCATTTTTCTTTATTTCTTTATATATTGTATTTATTTTTAATACAATAGCTTCTGTTTCTTCGCGTTTATTTATAATATTAATAGTAAAATTAATATTTTCAATTAATAATGCAAAAGCAAAATATATAATATATTTTCGTTTTTTTTTCACATTATTATTATATTTAATTATAAATAATTCAAATAAATTTTTTATCACTTTATGTTTTAAATTAATAGTATTGCTATTACTATTGCTGTTGCTATTGCTATCACTTTCAACTATATTATATTTTTTATCTAAAATAGACGGATCGCTATAATAAAATAATATATCCCATATTATCCATATAATATCATGAGCATTTCCAGACGGAGCATAAACCCTATTTTCACATACACATTTCTTCTTTTTTTTATTACAAATATTTTCGTATTCAATAATCCATTCATACCAATAATAAACATTTATTATGTTTTTATTTATTAGATTAAATATGAGTTCATTTATTGGTATTATTAACTCCTTCGGGTCGTCTTCTTTCAATATTTCTACAATATAAGACACGTTGGGTGCTTTAAATTTTTCACTCATACAAGTCAAATCAAAAGAATCACTTTTATCTAATTTTACATCACTAATTACATTTTTTTTATTAGAAAAACATAATACACATATTATTTCACAAAATAATTTTCTTATTTTTTCATTATTTCTCATAGCTAACAAGTCTTTAGCATATCCATTTTGTAAAATATTTATAAAATTATTATAACGCATATTTAAATATAATGTTAATTTAGGATTACCATTATGTATATATTTATATGAATAATATAAAATTATATCCCATAAATCTAAATAATGACCGGCACATATAAATTCCGCACTCCAATAGCAAGCATTCTCAATTTTTTCATCATACATATTTCTTATTAATTCTAAACGGGCTTTAGATTTTTGAAATTTTGAAAAAGTTATATTTCTAAAAGATAACCGAACATCATTAATATTATTATCCATTATTGTAGCTTTTAATAGTATTATTAATTTAACTTACATAAAAAATATAATATTAATACATAATAATAATATTAATATGAAATTACTAGAAAATATTTTACAAAGTGGAGATATTAAAGTATTTTTTACAGATTTCCTTAAATTATCATTATTACATAAAATTTTGTTAGTTTTGCTTATATTAATGTTTTTCTATTTAGTAAATAGAAAATTACATATTTATGAGTATTATGAGGATATGACATCCGGAAAAAAATTTGATAGTAAATTTGATGATGCTATATACGATTCATTTTATGCCAAATATTATGACCAAATTTATGAAAATAAAGAGCGAGATGTAGAAGAATTAAAAATTATTGTAAGTTATGCTAAAAATAAAAAATTTGTTAAATTTTTAGATATTGGTTGTGGAACTGGGTATCATGTCCATATGTTAAATACTATGAAATACGATGTTGTAGGATTAGATAAATCGAAAAATATGATAGAAAAAGCACAATCCAAATATAATAATTGTGAATTCGTACAAGGAGATATATTGACTAATAATTTGTTTGATTATAATTCATTTACACATATAATATGTTTAAATAAAACTTTTTACATTATAAAAAATAAAGAACAGTTCTTTGAAAATTGTGCATTATTATTAGCTCCAAATGGAATATTAATAATACATTTATTAGACAGAGACAAATTTAAACCTTTTATTCTTCCTAAAGATAATACAATTTTGTATAATCCGGAAAATCATAATCAGACTATTACTAAAAATATTATAAAATTCTCTTCTAATTTAGAATATATGTGCGACTATGAAGTTTTAAATGGTGACACTACAACAGATGCCATTGACTCTTTTAATGAACCATATTCATGTTATCAAGAAAAATTTGAAAACTTTGATACTCATAATATTCGTAAAAATTTAATTAATTTATATATGCCTACAATAGATGATATATTAAAACTTGCTAAAGCAAAAGGGTTTATTATTAAAGATAAGAAACCATTAGATTCTATTGGTCATAGTAATGAATTTTTATTTATTTTTAAGAAAATAACATAAATAAATTCGTATATTTATGATTCATTGTATATAATCTATCGAACATATTTACTTGCTCTAGCAAATGAATCTAATACAAATAATATAAATATTCCCAAAAATAAGTATAATATCAATTCTTCTGTAATATAATTTGTTTTTTCATTATGTTGTTCTTCTAATAAATGTACTATATAATCTAATTTTGATAACAATTTATTATTATCATAATTATGTGTATTGCTATTTGGTATTGATGTATCATAATTTAATTTGTAACTATCGCTATAATTAGATAAATTATTTTTAGATAAAAATGAACTATTTAATACATTTGAATTTTCTAAATTTGAATTTTCTAAATTTGAAAAACTATTATCATTATTGCCATTATTACCATTATTACCATTATTACCATTATTACCATTTTTGCCAGTGTTGCTCAAATCATTATTGAAAAAATTGTTGTGTGGTATATTATTTCCAGTTTCTCTCATTTTTTGTATTTTTGTCAATTGTTCGTTCAAACTATCTGTAAAAGATGTACTTATTGACTCATCTATTATATTTGATTGGTAATTTGTATTAAAGTTATCTTCTTCTTCGTTATTATTTTCGTGAATCTTTGACATTAAATTTCCTAAACTAGTAATCTTATTTTTTAATACTTCACTGTTTTTAGTATTTGTTATGTTTGATTCATCAAATTCAACAGTTTTTTTATTTTTTAAAGTTTTGTTATTAGATTTTTTATATAATTTAGATTCTGATAAATTATTATTTTCAGAATCTAATGGAGCCGGATTTAATTGAAACATATTATACTATTATAAAAAAATAAGATTATATTATTTTTAAAAAACTACTAAATAAAGTAATTAATCTACTATTAAATAAACCTATTTAATAAGTTACTTAATTGTTTAAATTTTTTCATATTTGTAAATTAAATTATATTTAATATATATTAAATACATTTACAAATATGTATGATTTATATAAAAAATTCTTAAAAAAACATAAATTTGATATTTTTATGAGAGATATAGGGACAAATAAATTACTAATAGGAGTATTTATGATTTTTATGAATATAGGTTCTCGTTATATTGAATTAAGATTAACAAAAGGACAAGAAATGATACTTAAAAATATTGCTCGTGAAGTATTAATTTTTACTATTGCTTTTGTTGCTACTAAAGATTTAATATTATCTTTTATTATAACTTGTATTTTTATTATATTAGCTAATTTTGTATTTAATGAAAAATGTAAATTTTGTATATTACCAGATAAATATAAAAATTTAGCATCATTATTAGATAGCAATAAAGATAACATTATTTCAGAAAATGAAGTAAATAAAGCATATGATACATTAAAAAAAGCACGCGGTCAAATTGATGATTATAATAAAATTAAAACACTGGAATCTTTTAACAATATGAATTACAGTTAAATAATAATAGTTAAATACTAATTTTTAACATTATTCAACATTATTGAATAATATTTAATAATATTTAATAATATTTAATAATATTTAATAATATTTAATAATGTTGTAATAATGTTATAATATTAGTTTAATAATATTGTAATTATATAGTATAATATATAACTATGGCTACTTATCAAAGTCAATATATTAGAGGTTTAAGCATAGAAATAAATATTTTATTTGACTCCGATAATTCTAATGGTCCTAATTATTGTATTATAAACAATATGAAAGATATTTTATTAGGAGAATTCTCTAATTCAAATGATTATAGAAAATTTATTAATAAATATCCAAATAGCAATATTCCTTTGTATATTATAAATGAATCTTTTTACCTAGATAAGGGTGTAATAGATTCTATTAGAAAAACTACAATTAGTTTTCCTAGCTACAATAATAGTAATGATCAGATTCGAAAGTTGCAGAATAATTATAATACATTTTCTCAAAATCCAAATATAATTCAACCAGATTTATTAGCACCAATTTTTAGAGATGCTTTTTTATCAGAATATTCTTTACAAGATGCAAATACGGCTAACATTTCAGTTATTACTACATTACGGGCTTTATTTAATTATCCAGGATTTTTCATACTTACTATGCCTGGTGCGGTGAATCCAGTAGTTGGAACACGCAATTTTCACAGTTACATAAAAGATATATATTATAGTATGAATACTAGTCCTGCTATAAAAGCATTATTAGAAATTTTTTATGATATGAATACAAATCCACTGATTAATAAATCAAAATATGAATATTTTTTGGATGTACAATTGGTTGCCGAAATTTATAAATTTATTAATAAATATAGTAATGATGATTCTAGATACCCTTTAAATAGTAATAGTAAAAAAGAAGAAATTTACAAAAATTATTTTAAATATGTTTTTCCTAATAAAAAAGACACATCTTCTTTGAATGATGTAGATAAAGACAAAATATTAATGTTTTATAATGTCTTCTATATGCTTCAAAATATTTATTTGTATGATGATACTATTATTCAAGTATCTAGTTATGGAGTAAAAAGAGGGGCACAAAAAACAGACTATAAAAAATATTATATTTCTAATGTTAGGTTGCTTGATTTAAATGAGAATACTATTCATTTTGAAATTAGAGGACCTAAAGTAACAATTTATATAAGAGCTACTCTTAAACCTATTATTGAAAATCCTACATTGCAAATTAACTATGTAATAGATGATTTAGAAAATCCAGAGCAACAATTTTCACAACAATTTTCATTCCTACAACCTAAAGATATAGATGCCAAATATTCTATTTACAATAAAATATATATTCATGATTCAATAAAATATATAAAAAATCCTTTGAATATAGAGAAACTTTATAAATATTCGCTTAAAAAAAAATACGTTGAAAATAAAGAAGAAATTTTTTTAAATGTAAAAACATTAGCCTTATTTCCAGATTATTTGAGACAAGATATTTCAGGAACTGCTACTAACGAGTCAAATATTAAATTTTTATTACATAAGATTTTCAAATTTTATAACAATAGAAAAATTAAAAATTATTATATTAAAGATACATATGTTAAATATACTGATAATTCCTCAAATTATTATAGTATTACTAAAGGTAATATAGAAGATACTAGTTTAAAATATCTAGCAATTTTAAATGTATATAAAATATATAGTTCTTCCTTATTAGGACCAGCAGCACCACAAGTAGTTGTACCAGGAGCACCACTAGTAATTCAAGGAGTACCACTAGTAATTCCGGGAGCACCAGTTCTACCAGGAGTACCAGTTCTACCAGGTGCACCAGCAGTAGTTCCACCAGTTGTACCAGCAGTAGTTCCACCAGTTGTACCAGCGCCCCCTAGACCACGTTTGCTTTATTCTGAAGTTCCGTCACCCGATGCCCGTTTAGACAAGAATAAAGTATATAAAATAGTTGTTGTTTTTAGATGTTATTTTGATAGGGATGGAAATAAACCCACTTTTATGCGTAAATTAATAGCCGAAAATTGCTTGCCTAGAGCACAAATTTTAGATGGTGCTTTTTCAAATATATTATATAGAACATTCGATTTACCAGAAAATTATTTATACAAAAAACTTTCTAATATTACAAAAAAACAAAAAGTTATGTTGAAAAATAAATCTGTTAATGAACCAGACAAAGAACCTGGCAAAGACGTCGACAAAGAAGTCGTCAAAGAACCTAATAAATCTATTAAGAAATCTATTAAGCAACAAGCGGTTAAAGTAGGCGGAAATTTAATAAAAAAAAATAGAACACGCAAACAATTTTCTATATATAAATAATTTGTAAATAATAATATTATTTGTAAATAATAATATTATTATACTATATAATAAATGATGAATATTTTAAACACTTTTAAAAAAAGATTGTCATTCAAAAAACCGCTCGACTCTATATTATTTATAGTTGCTTTATTAATAATATTTTATTATTTTAATAAATATGTATTAATTAATATGAATCTTGAAAATTTTGACAATAATGGTAAAAAAGTAATATATTTTTATATGAATGGTTGCCCACATTGTGACTCTTTTTCTCCTGTTTGGGATGACTTTAAAAAAAATTGTCCGTTACCTACTCAAAAAATAGAAAGTGCGGATGCCGGAGAAATGATGAGTAAATACAAAATATCTGGTTTTCCTACTATAATATTAGTAGATGAAAATAATAATAAATTAAAAGAATTAGAAGGAGATAGAAGTATTGAGGGTTTAAACGCAATGATTAGTGATTATATTTAATTTTGGTTTTATTGTATGTTTTTTAAAGTATAAAAAATTGATAACATATATATTTTTATTTTATATTATAAAGTATATATTATAAAGTATATATTATAAAGTATAATATGGATTCTGTTTATAATGAAATTTTAACTGATTCTGATTTATGTAATGAAACATATAGCCTAGATGTATTAAAAAAAAATATTAATAATTTAAATAAAAAAGTTGTGCTTAGCACACAAAAATTAACAGCACAATTTTGTGTAAAATTTATTTTAGACACTCCTATTGAACCAGGAAGTGAAGCCAGCGGTATTTATACTAAAGAGGATATTCTAAGAAAGCAAAAACATATTACAAGTGAAGAATTTGATAAATATTATTTGGAATATGTTATTAAAGGAAATAGTTATAACACCATTTAGAATAAACTAATAAATTCCTAATATTATAATAATAATTTATTATATTATAGTATATTAAATGGTTAAACCCGGATTTCTTAAAACTATAACAAAAAATATGCCTTTAAAAAAATCTTTTATAATTTTAGGATTATTAGTAATATTGACTATAGTATTATTTTTTTCACTTAATAATTATTCAATTGAAAATTTAACACCCCTCGGTCCAGTAATAGATGTAATGCTTTGGACTGATTCAATGGGTTCAATGAGTAATAGTTTTGTCAATACTGATTGGTTAGAATTAATTAATACATATAAAGGTTTTCCTAATATTAATTTTGGACAACAAAAGATTTCCGAAATGACTAAATATCTTGAACCAGAAAAACATGGGCAGTTTAAAGGTTGGGATGAACCAACAATGGCACAATATATCCCTTTTATTACAATACTTATAGATGATAAAGGAGTTAAAAGCTTTCTTGGCGCAGGTGCTCCTTCTGGAGGGTTTTTTACCGGTCCATCATTAACGCTTCAAAATGTTAAAAAAGCACTTGGTAATGTTTTTAGTAAAAATTATGATAAATTGTATAGTAATAAAGGGTCTAATGTTGGTCCGCCTATGCCTACTGTGCCTGCTATGCCTGCTCCTGTTGCTGCTCCTGTTGCTGCTCCTGTTGCTGCTCCTGCTGCTGCTGCTCGTGTTCCTGCTGCTGCGCAAAATGAAACACCATCTTGGTTAAGATTCCCAGGAACTTAATAAATAACTAAAAGTGTTTAATTAAAATTATTAATTACTTTATTAGTTGTAAAAAAATTGATATTAATAACTTTTATTATAACATTATTAATATAACATTATTAGTATATATTAATAAATATGCTTATTAAATTAAATGATTTGGTTTTGGTTAAAATTATATCACGACCATCCAAAGTATGTAAAACTCCTTATGTTGCCGATGTAGAACTTCCTGATGGTTCCATAGTTCAAGCACATTGTGCGTCATTAGGTTGTTGCGGATTATGTGAAAAAGATTGTTTTGTGTATGCATCTCCTATAAAGTCTAATACTAGTCAAAGTAAATCGAAAATATGCTCTTATAAAATTTATTTAGCAAATTTTTGCGAAGAAAAAAATGTTAATACACAATTATATAGTAATAAACAATTAATAGGAATTGATCCAAAATTAGCCGAGACTTTGGTAGAAAATGCATTAACAAAAAATTATTTGAAAACATTGACAAATATTAAAACTTATAGGCGTGAAGTTAAATTGCTTAATTCCCGTTTTGATTTTGCTGGAATAGACGAACACGGTAAATATTTTGTGTTAGAAGTTAAAAATGTTCCTCTTGCTGATTATGCTGATGTGTCTTCAAGCGACCGCAAAAAAATGATCAAGCGCGGGGACTTTACTAATATTGCCATTAATGAGAAAATATCATATTTTCCAGATGGATACAGGAAAAATAAAGGCGCAGTTGTAAGCGAGCGCGCTTTAAAACATATTAATGAATTAGCAGAAATTACTCATTCAAAAATTGTTAGACCTATTATATGTTTTGTCGTCCAACGAACAGATGTTACAAGTTTTCAAGCATCTGTGTTAGATCCTATTTATAAAGAGGCATTTAATGAAGCAATTAAAAAAGGTGTAGAAGTTATAGTGCTAGTTGTTTCGTGGAACGCACAAGGAGAGGCTACTTTTATAACTTGCGAATTGCCTATTAATTATTAAAGTTTATTGACCTACGAATCAATTTTTAGATAGACCAATTTATCGTTTTCTAATTTAATAGGTAAATAAATAGACAATGAGTTTTCTTTAACTAACTTAACAATTTTTGCTACAGCGACATTAAAATTCATACCAGATGGGTTTTTTGTGTGCTTCAAAAATTTACAAATATCTCTTAATATAGCATTAATATATGTTTCTCTAGAGATTGTTACATTTCTTGATTTTACACCATATTCTGAATCTTCAGAATATATAGGAATAGAACCATAAGTAAAATCATAACTAGCTAGATTTTCTTCAGTAACATATTCCTTTTTAGGTGTAACTATAAGCTCTCCATTAATAGTTGCAATATCATATTTATCAAGTGGATATCTAAATTCTTTTGTCATCTTAAATATTTATTCAGTGCGTGTTTGTAAAAAACATATTTTAATTTTATTATATCAATTTTTTTTATAAAATTGATATAAAAATTTTTCATTATAAAAATAACTATTTATAATTAATAATATGGACTATAATTCATTATCAAAAGAACTAACAAGCAAATTGTCCAAAGCTATAAAAAAAAATGGCGGTATATACTTTACGCCACCATCTATTATAGCAGCTAATATTAAACTATTAGAACCATATATGAATAATATTTTAAATGTGTTAGAACCTTCTTGTGGTTCTTGTGAATATATTACCGCTCTAATTAATAATTATAAGCATTTAAAAATTACAGGTATTGAATTAAATAGCACGATTTATGAATCTATTAAAGACCTGGTTTCTGCTAATGTAAAATTATATAATAGTGATTATTTAAAATATGATAATAGCGAAACCTATGATTTAATTATTGGCAATCCCCCATATTTTGTAATGAAAAAAGAAGATGTTGCTAAAAGTTATTATAAGTATTTTGAAGGGCGACCAAATATTTTTATATTATTTATTATTAAATCTATAACATTAGTAAAAGAAAATGGACTAATTAGTTTTATACTGCCAAAGAACTTTTTAAATTGTTTATATTATGATAAAACTAGAAAATATATTAATGCGCACTTTCAAATCATAAATATTGTTGAATGTGTAAATTCAAAATATATTGAAACTCAACAAGCAACAATATTATTGATTATTAAAAAAACGAGTTATAATGTTAGTAATAATGAAGACTATGTTTTAGAACGTTCTAATTATACTATATTTGCCACTAAAACTAATTGTGCGCAATTGAAAACTTTGCTTTTGAATTCAACATCATTAGAAGCATTGGGGTTTAAAGTTGGTATTGGTTCTGTTGTGTGGAATCAATGTAAAGATTTATTAACTAATGACGTTTCAAAAACACGATTAATATATAGTTCATCTATAGAAAATAATAAATTATGCCTACAAAGTTTTAATAATACTGAAAAAAAAAACTATATAACTAAGAAAGGCATTATTGGTCCAATGATTGTTGTAAATAGAGGTTATGGTGTAGGTAACTATAAGTTCAATTATTGTTTAATTAATGAAAATTATGAATATTTACTAGAAAATCATTTAATAACTATTGAATATATTAAAGAAGCGCCTAATGAAGAGTTATTAAATTTATATAAAAAAATAATTACTTCTTTAGAACATAGTAATACATTAGCATTTGTGGCAATTTATTTTGGAAATAATGCTATTAATAGCACAGAATTAAGTAAAATACTTCCTATTTATCTAGAGAAAGATTAACCTATTTGAAATGCGGGAAATGCTATACCATTTCCGTTCTTCCATCGTAATAATACATTAATTTTTTTTCCACTTTTACTAACACATTCATATTTGAATTTTTCTGGTTGTTTAATTATATAAATTATTCTATAATCATCGCTATTAACAATTTGCTTAACAAACAAATTGTTTGTGTAAAGCATATAAATTTTGTTTGCCTGTGAAGTTAATAAATAATCTGTTAACATAGTACTATTTAAATCACTGCTATTAATAAATTGTGTTAGACTCATATTAGATAATTCTTTAGCATAATTATAAAAACTAATATGCTGTTGCTCACCTGTAAATTTACTGCTTTTAGAACAGCCTTTATAATATAATTCTTGAAATGGTTTCATACATTTGGGTTTATTGCTATGTATTTGTTTTAAGTATTCTTCTTTTACGGGCATAGTTAGGTTTGCTGATTTGGCCAATTTAGGAAGATAGTTACTATAATAAAATTCTTCATAATTATTATTTAAATAGCGACTTGGTTTCATTGGTGATACAAATTGTGGTGCTTCGTCTAGCGAAGAAACATTAAATTTAAATTCTACCTTATATTCTTGCCAAGTGTCAAGACTATTATATAGTCTAATTAAGAAATCATAATTATTTCCGCGTCCTGCCTTATTTATACATTCCACTTTAATATAAGGTTCTGTGGTTAAACTATTAATAAAAGCAAAAACATTATTTTTCATAATTAGCCATTTTGCCAAAACAAAATAATTTTCCGGAACTTTATTATTTATTAATGCTCCAATAATATGCTCTCGTGTTTTATTATTTTTATCATTATTACACCTGGAAGATATATTGAAAGCATTAATGCTTTTAACATTAAAAAGCTCGTTATTATAAGAGAAATATTTAAATGGTTTTAAACCAAACAACATTTTAAGATTTGTTATTGATGGCATAATATTGTATAGTTGCTATTGATGTATTCAATAGCGTATTATTTATTAAATTATAAGTATTCAATTTTTTTATGCTATTTAAAATATAAATAGAGAGATTTATTAACTAATCACTTTAACGTTTTTAATTATATTAAAAATATTTAAATATAGCTTTGTTAAACATAATAATATTATTAATTTTATTATGTTTAACGTTTTATTATTAGCATTGAGTTATAGTTTGCCTCAATTAAATAATCTTTACAGAGGATCCATTATTTTTCCATTGGTGGGTAAGCAAAATATTGAGTTTGAACGATTACAGAAGAATACTTCACAAGTCAGATTAAGTGGGCTAATTAATTGTAATGGTTATATTTATAACGATGAAAGCGATGAAAGCGATGAAAGCGATGAAAATCTTAGCACGAACTATGATTTAGATAACAATCTTATAAATATTATTCGTAAATATAGATGTATTATTGAATCACCATATTATGATGTGAGTAATGATACAATTTTATTTATTTTGAAAATAAATATGCTCGGACTAACAAAAAGTATTAAATTACTTAATATTAAGTAAGCTAAGTTATAGTTATAGTACTATTTACAGTAATAAGTTTATTATAATAACTATGAACTATTATATGAGCAATTATTGGAGCCACAAACCATAATTCGCCAAAGTAATTATTTAACACATCATCCAAATTAGCATTTAAAAATGGAATGGCAAGTAAGCTTGTTCCAATGCCTATTAAAAATTGTTGGGCGACTCTATGTTTTCTTTTATAAATAGTTATATAATGTCTAGGACTATGGACTAGTGACAAATAACATTTACTTAGCAACGGATATTTAAGCCACGCTAAGTGAAATAGCGAACTAAAAGAATATTTATAAAAGTTATTTTTTATTTTAAAGTCATCAGCAATATGATAAATAGAAAAAATGATTAATAACATTTCTCGTTGAATAAACGAGCAATAATATATACATAGTCCACTAAAAAGATTGATAGCCAATGTTTCAAAAGGATTAACAATTAAACTGGTTGCCCCGTGACCAAATGTTGGAACTAGTAAAGGATATTTTATTAACATTATTATTAGTTATATAATTATTAATAATGTTAAACATATTAAAAATATTAAAAATGAACTTATAAACTATAATTTATCTAATAATTCGGAGTTTTCTTTTACAAAATTATTAACTATTTCAAGCGGTAATTCTCTAAAATCTACTAATTTTTTATTTAGCTCATATTTTTCATAAGCATTTTCCTTTTTCAATGCTTCTAAAAACAATTCATTATTTTCATAATATTTTTCGCAAGTTTTTGGACCACATTTCTTAAAAATTGGCATAATATTATCTGACTTATCTCCTAGCACAATTTTATAAAATAAATTTTTTTGTGGTTCGCTAAATACTTTCTTGGTTTCTTTTAAAAATTTGTTTTGAAAATTTACAATTTCGGTGTGCTCATCTAAAAGTTGTAAATAATCATGGTCATTGGCAACAATATATATTTTGGCATCATTATATTTTTGGCGAATATGATTTTTAGTAAGAGCAATAATATCATCGGCTTCTAAATTTGGAAATTGTAATACAACATTGGCACCGGCATCATATAAAAGTTTATTATTATCTTGATAAATGTGTTTGAAAAATGGTCCTCCTAAAAATTCCTCGCCTTTGTCACGTGTTCCTTTATATTCTGTAAATAAAGCATTTCTCCAAATGTCTTTACGCGGACAATCACGAACAGCAATAATTGTAGATTGTTTCTTATGTATTTTTTGCTTTTTTTTAAATCCAGTTAGTGATTCGCTAAATGTTTTCATAAACTTTTCTACAAACTCTTCATTTTCAATTGGATTAGTTAAAGGTGCATCAGGATTAGAGTGTCCCCACCATTGAACACTAGCGAAATATCTATAAAATATCCAATAACTTGTATCCACTAATATGAATATTTTTGGTTCGCTAGTCATTATAAATATTTAGGTGTTAAGTATTTATATTAATCACGTATATTATCAATTTTTTTTATAATATATACAAATTATTTAAAGTTATTTTAAAATTTTAATTAGATGATTAATGAATAATAATACATACAAAAGCGGAATCCTTATTGCGTGTAATGTCATTAATGTTATATATCATGTTCCTCAAATTATAAAAACTTATCGCACAAAATCTGTTAAAGATTTTGATCCATATTATTTATTTTTGGGTAATCTTCATAGTTTTTGTTGGGTATTATATAGTATTGAAGATAATAATGGTTTAATGATGTTTAATAGTTGTGTTACAATGTTTTCTATTTCTTTTGTAAGTTATTATAAAATTTGTTCTGCTATTAACGATCATTATAAAAGTAAAATACTATGTACTGTTAATAATAGTAAAAATAAAGAAATTAATATAGTTACTGTGTCTTGTGAAATAAAACCAAGTAAATAATATAACAAAGAACAAAATATTTACCAATTTATATTTAATTAATTAAAAATTGACTTATTTTGTCCAAAAGATTTTAAAAGAAACTATTTAATTATATTAATATAATTATGACAAAAAAGCACGATTTAGGACAATATTATACAACACATATTGAACTTAAAGAAAAAGTTTATGAATTTATATTAAATAATCCTTCTAATATATTAGAACCCTCAATAGGTCAAGGAGATTTAATTATATTTATTAATAATAAATTACCTAATATAACGTTTGATATGTATGAAATTGATACACAAATTAAATTATTAGATAACATAGAGCAGGAGCAAGTTGTTTATGGAGATTTTATGATTCAATCTATTACAAAAACATATAAAACAATAATAGGAAATCCCCCTTATGTTAGAACTAAAAAGGGAAACTTATATATTGATTTTATAGAAAAATGTTATGAATTACTCGACATTGACGGCGAGTTAATATTTATTGTTCCGTCTGATTTTCTTAAATTAACAAGTGCTTCAAAATTATTGAATATTATGATGACACAAGGAACATTTACTCATATATTTCATCCACATAATGAAAATATGTTTGCCAATGCTTCCATTGATGTTATTGTTTTTAGATATTGCAAAAATAGTTTAATTGAGAAAAAAGTGTTATATAATGATAAAACACTCTATATTACAAATAGTAATGGGTTAATTACTTTTAATGAAAAAATAAATAGTAATAGTGTTTTGTTTCAAGACTATTTTGATATTTATGTAGGTCTTGTTAGTGGAAAAGAAGAAGTTTATAAAAATGAAGAAATTGGTAATATTGAACTATTAAATGGAAATAATAAAGTTGAAAAATATATTTATATTGAAAATTATCCTTGTGCTAATGAAAAAATTAATGAATATTTATTACATCACAAAAAAGAACTTATTATGAGGAAAATACGAAAATTTAATGAAAATAATTGGTTTGAGTGGGGGGCACCAAGAAATATTAGCACTATAAAAAATAATCTTGGTAAAGACTGTATCTACATTTATAATTTATCACGAAGACAAGATGTTGCGTTTTTAAGTAAAGTCAATTATTTTGGCGGGGGATTAATAATGCTTAAACCAAAAAAAATGTGTGATTTAAATAAAATTATTTCATATATAAATAGTAATACTTTCAAAGATAATTTTATGTTTTCTGGAAGATTTAAAATAGGTCATAGACAAATATGTAATTCATATATTCCAAGTGAATGTTTATAAATTTAAAGACCTTATATTTGTCATAAATGTTTCTTTCCAACATGGTTTAGGTTGTTGTAAGCAATCAATAAATTGTTCTATTTTTTTGTGTATGTTTTCATATTTATATGTCCTATTTTTATTCCAACAAACTTGAAATGGCAAATTATTTATATTTGGTGTTAATAGTGTCAATCCTTTTACACTATTAACAATTACACTATTTGTAGTTGTTTTATTTAATACAATAAAATAATAATCTTTTTTGCTATTAAAGTTATATTGTTTGTTTTTTAATTTATTGAAAAGTATATTACTCATTTTACCATTTTCATAAGATTTTTCCCTGTGAATATCCAATTTTTCATCTGTATAAGCATAAACACACATTGCTAAATTACCTGTATTGTCACTTGTTAGTGTTGTTGTTGTTTTTATATTGATTGGAATCCATCCATACATATAATCATAGGCTAAAATGTCATACCAATGTCTCTTGATAGGTATTTTAATTCTAGCACCAAACTTTTCACTAAGTAATTTAATTACTTCAACTTCATCATTACAACTATTAATTCTACCATCTTCGTTTTGATTTGAAAATTGAATAACATGTAATTCTAAGTATTTTTGAATTTTATACATAATTAAAGGTAATTGCTTTAACCTAATAATGCTTCCTCTAAACCATGCCTGTATCTTGATAATTTGCGCGCTTGTTTCTGTTTCTACATTTAAATCCATTTTTATTACTAATGTAATTGAAATATTAACTATATACTTAGTTTGATTTTGATTTTGATTTCAATTTTAATATAGCTATATAATTAATCTTCTTTTATATAGCTATTGTTACATAATTTTTTTATTATTTTTTCTTCATTGTGTTCTTTATTGTTTGCTATTGCCACTAATGTATGCGTATAATAATTCTGCTTATATTCATTGTTTTGAAAATCTGGATTTTCCTTCGTCCATTTACTTAGCGCGCAAAATTGTTTTGTTGATACATCTTTTATTGCTTTTCTAATTTTTTCTTTATTAACATCTTTTTCCCAATTATCGTCATCTTTAATATATAATGATTCGCGTTTTATATCCGTACAATGAATAGGACGTTGATAAAGTCCTAATTTATTCATATTTTCAATTATTACATTACTTAGACCATCTACTATTCCATTTTGCTTAGTATAATCTAATTGTTGTAAGCTTACTTGTATTGATTTAATAAAATCACTCATATTTATAGCATCTTTACATCGTTCATTTAAAAATACTTGAATATTGAATTTATTGTTATTGTTATTATTTGTTATAAAGTTGTTACCGATTTTGGGTAATAATTCACTAATTTGATCTTGTTGCTTAATTATAATTTCTCTCATTTCTTTATTATCATTAAGTAGTTTAATTATTAAATCGTTTGTTAAGGTTAGTTGATTATTTGTAGCATTTGTATTATCAATTATTTTTCCGTTTTCTGGCGCACGACATTTTTTCTTATGAGCATATAAGCCTTGTCTGCTCTTGTATTTTTTCCCACAATTACATATAATTGCTATAACGTTCATTTTTGCTTTTACATTTGCGGATTTTTCTTCTATATTTGACAACACCGTGACAACATTTGTATTATTTTTATGCTTTGTTGTGTTAATATGTTTATTGTAATCTTTTTTATCACTCGTATTATAATCACAACATATACATATAAATTCTTTGCGGATTTTTGCGGATTTTTTTGTAAGCATTAGTACTTATAATACTTAAATAGAAAATAGTATTTAAATATTTTAATTAAATACTCGGATTTTCACAGATTTTATGTAAATAAATGTTAATAAGTTTCACGTCCTTGTCAAATTTGTAACAACAATCATTATAATGCCTTACCATTTAGCATAATAAAATATTAAAAATATTTCCTCTCGGATATTTGCGGACAAATTTTGACAACAAATGACAACAACATTATGCCCAAGATTTGTGAAAAATTTGAGAAAAAATTTATGGTAAGGTGTTTTTTGTTGTTAAATATGTGATATTCAACCCATTATGCTTTTAATTGTTTAAAATTGTGTAATTTTCTCAATTTTTTATAAAAGGTTTTAAAATTCAAAAATTGGACATTTATAAATGTCCATTTTCCAAAAAATTTTCAAATTTATTTTTCCCAAAATTTGCACATTTCTATTTTTATAGATTGAATATTAATATTTTTAAATAAATTAAAATATTAATACATTTATCATAAGAGAGATTACAACCTTTATAATGCGTCCGTAACCCCCCAAAACATTAAATACTGAAAACATTAAATGCTGATTATATCATTGAATTTAGTTAAATCTATTAGTGCTCTTGTTTGACTTGCTTTTAAATTTTGTGATAGTTTTTTTCCAAAATGATTAGCAACGTGAATACTCAAAATAAGTTTATTAAATTCTTCTGTAAAGTTTAGATCATAGTTATTAAATATTTTGCTTAAATCTATTAATAAATGGGTTGTTATTTCATCTTTTGTATTTAATTCTAAGCATTTAATAGTTTCATTAATAAATTGCTGTTTTTTTACAGCATTAAAACATGCAAATACTTCTTTTTCTTGTATAATAGCATATAGTAACTTTTCTACATTACTATAATTTTGATTATGATGTATATCATTAAAAAAAATGTAATAAGCATTTTGATTTTCTTTATTGGGAAAACAACATATACCGAAATCAATAATACCAATGCGATATTTTGGAACTTCATCATTTGATGAACTAGTTTCATCATTTATATAAAAAAATACATTTCCACTATGAAGATCACAATGAATAAGTGAATAATATAAAGTTCCCAAAATAGCAAATTTGTGAAGCAAATATGCAAATTCTTCTTTAATACTAGTGCTTAAAGTTTCTATATCTTTGTATCTAAGTCCTTTAATATTTTCCATTACTAATAAATTATTATATTTTTCAGTAATCTCTCTATAAACTTTTGGAAATTTGTATTCTTTATTATTTTTATATTTTTTAGTAAAGATTTCTATTGCTTCAACTTCTTTCAAAAAATCCATTTGATTTAATAAAATTTCTTCATTATCTAAGAGCATTTTTGTTATTTTGAGAGATTTTATATATGGAACATATTTACATACATACGAAATATACAATAACTCATCAAACACATTTGTAAATTTTTGTAAAATGTCTTTTTTCAACATTTTAACAATCACTTTATTATTAGATAAATCACGTCCATCAAATACTAAACCAACTATACCGCAATTTATTGGAATTTTATTTGTTAAAGTTATTGAAAACTCGTGTTCCAATTTATCTAATAAATCATAATCTATTTCATTGGTTTTATATGGAACATTATCTGTATATTTAAGTAAATAACATTGTTCTTCAGTACTCAATAAATCTCTGTCAAAGCATAATGCTTGAAATATTTTCACATATACAATATTTTCTTGTTCTAGTTTTTTAGATATATTTTTAATTAATTCTAATCTATAAGTGGGTATATTACATAAATAGTTAATAGATTTTTTAGTGTAAAATTTTATAAATTCATAACTAACTAGTAATAGCAAGTTTGTAATTCGCATAACTATATACATAAAGTCTAATATCATTGTTAATAATTTAATAAATATTAAGTTATTAAGTTATTATTAATAATAATATATTTATGAATTTAAATTAATAATAAATTGTTTTAAATTATAAAACATTTTTTTAAACATTAATCCAATAAGATTATTCATATAAATTGGTAAGTCGTCTGCTATTGTTAATTGAAAATCTATTGAAAATGTAACACTAATTAATTTATCATTATTAGTATAGTGCTCGTGATTTAAAGTAATATGGGTTTTTCCAAAATTAAATGTCATTGGTTCATAAATTTCAGTATTTAAATTAATGGATTTTAAATAGTCATTTATCAAATGTTTGTGATCATATATTAAATCTTTATTATAAAAGGTTATGTTATTATTTAAATTATTTGAAAATTTAGTAGTTCTAAACATAACATATTTTTGTTTAATTCCTACTTCTTTTGCAATTTGTTTTAATAAAATACATACATCTGTTTCATAGTTATTTATTACATCTAAAATATATATTTTCTCAATTAATTCAACATTTACTTTTTCAAGTAATTCATAAATTGCCGTGCTTAAAAGTGTATCAATATTTACTTTACTTGTATTTAAATTATTAATTTCGAATTTTAAATTGTAAGCTTGATTGTTACTAGAAGGTATTTTTATTTCACTTAATAATATATCTCCTTTAGCACATATTACTCTTGGTTGAAACGAGTTTTCTTCATTATATGCCATTATTAATTACTTAGAATTATAATTATATATTTAAATGCTATTAATATTATTTTATATAAATAGTTACTGATTAGTATTTTAATTATTAAATTATTTTTTTAAAATTTTTCTTAATATTATAAATGTAAATAAATAATCTAATAAATCGTTTGCGTTGAATTCTTTGTCAAAAAAAGGTTCTTTTAATAATTTAAATTCCAAAAAATGTTGATACTTTTTCTCTCCACGTAATGGAATAATATGCGTATATTTATTTAATAATTCGCAAAATCTCGATTTTAACAATAAACTATAATATTTATAATTTAGTTTGCTTTTAACTTGTATTCTGTTTAAACTATCTTTTTCATTTGTATAAAATAAATTTTCTTTTGTTCTATACTTATTATATTTAATAAAATTATGTTGAATAAAATCTAGATGACCATATATTTTGGAAGTTAAGGTTTTATTAATAGCATTGTTCGATATTAAATACGCAGCGGTGCTCCCACAAGCAATATGTGTGTTATATGTCTCTTTTGTTGGTAAAATACAATCACTATGTAATTGTATAATATCCCAATTACTATCTAGTAATTGTATTTCATATAATGATTTATTAAGATGCTCATAAAATTCTTCTTTATTATATAATGGAAAAGCGTCATCTTCCATTATAAGAAAAAACGGTATGTGGTCATTCGTTTTTTCGCTATAAATTGACTTTATATGAGCGCAACATAATATATGACTTAAAGCACAACCAATTACAGATTTTGGAGCAAAATTTTTAGCATAGTTTGAAATATATTGTTCATATTCGGGTTTTAAGTGTTCATTATTTAAAGCATTGATTCCCGCAAATCTCTCTACTATTAACCCAATATTTATCAATTGTGGTAATTGTTTGTTGTAATTATTAATATAATCATCTAAATTTATAACATATGTTTTTAAATTACTATAATCCGGATTAATAGGATAACTATTAATCATTACCAGTATTTAATAATAGTAAATAAAATTTATATATTATTAACTTACTAATTAATTTCCAAATTTTAAATAATATATTTTAATTATTTAAAAATTGATTAATAATATTATTATATTTTATATTTTTATATATTAGATGGTGCTTATGTATACTGTTGCTGTTACAAAGGATAAAACGACTATTTATATGAAAGTGCCATATGATTGTTTATCATATAAACAAAAAATGCACAGAGGAATTGTTAAATTAAATATTAAGAAACCTATTGTAATTGTAAAAAATGAAAAATTAGAAAATGTAGAGTCTAAAAGTGATGAATAAAAAGTGATGAATAAAAAATGATATATAATATTTATATATATAAATGAGTTATAAAGGAGGAAGTATTTTATTTAGAAGTTCAATAAACATAGAACAACAAATAATACAAATATTAGCACTTACAATAGGCATCGAAGTAGTTACAGAACAACCGGACAATAATGCTGTTATATTTAAACTAACTTTTGCTGAAGATATAGGTAATTATTTATTGGGGTTACCATTAAATGCTCCACGAGATGTTCCTACATATGTTCCACCAAGAACGTTAATAATAAAATATGCCTATGATAGGATTGATGATGAGGATTTTCATATAGAATCACAAGTTCATTTGGATATTGCTTCAGCAGATAAGAAAGAAAATTTATTTCCAATAAGTCCCAATTATATTTTTTCACAAATTATACAACAATCTTATCAACCATTTACTGCTATAGGAGACGCGTTTTCCCAATTATTAACCATCCACAATTTAAAGGATAGACTCGATACCTATATAAATAGACTTCTTCCGAGAGATAGAACTCGCTATAAACAAACAATAATAATTATGGAAATGATTGATGGAATAACATTATTTCAAGGATTTAGTCAATTACCAAATTTCTCAATAGTTGATGCCCAATTTCCTTTTACATTAAATAAAACTTTTTTGCAAAATTTTTATACATTTTATTTATTAACATTATTAGCTGAAAAAGGATATTCTCACGGAGATCCACATTCAGGAAATATTATGCTTGTTTCAACTACTGGCAATCCATTTTTTTTAAATGCGTTTGGAGATTTATTAACACAAAATGGATTAAATGTAGTTCCATATTTAATTGATTTTGGTAGATCCGCACCTCTTTCTGAATTACATTTTGAACCATTTACTTATGAACAATTAAGCGATATAGACTTTCAAAGAGATGCCGCATTTTATATTGAAACATATAACAATGTGGTTCCATTACTTGGAACTTACACTATTGAAAGTATTGTATTAGATTTAATAAGAAATCAACATTTGTATGTTCAGGCAATATTGATACTTACTATGTGTGGGCATAAACATAGATCAATGTTTCAAATAGCACAAGAACTAGATTATTCACTTTATGATAGTTTTTTTTACATAACTAGAGAAAACGCAGACGCAATAAATATATTAATAAGGGAAGCACTTAATGATAGAGCAACACTGGAACAAGAACATATTAGACATATTGAACAATACACAACTGCTGCAATTGGTAGAAAATATCGATATAAAAAAAACAAAACTAAAAATCATAATAAATTACATAAGAAGAAAATAAATCGACCAAAGAAAATAAAAACTAGAAAAAATAAAAATAAAAATAAAAATAAAAAATAAAAATAAAAATAAAAATAAAAATAAAAAACATTTACATCTGCAATTGCTCTAGTAAATTAGTTAATGATTTTGGTTTTGAAAGCATGCGATCTTTATTTTTTTTGGTTCTTAATTTATGTATCAACCAAGTATGTGGATTGGTCATTCTTGGATCAATTTGTAAATTTAATTGAATAACTTGTGATCGACAATGATTACTACAACACATACAATCAAATCCAAAATATAAAGTACAACATTCTGTAATTTTTTTATCACAAAAATCACAAATAAATACCATAGTATATATAATATATTTATAAATATTATATATAATGTCACTCTTATAAGAGTAAATAATTAAATATCTAAACTCACAATATTTTTATCGCTTCGCTGTCTACGTTTAGATTTTGTAGGTATTTTAGCATTTGTCAAATCTCTCAAGTCATCAATACTAATTGTACTAGATTCATTATTTATTTTTTCATTAACATCAACTTGTTTGGTTTTTAAACCACTTAATAAAGAGGCTATATTTTGACTAGGAGGAGCAACCGATGGACCCTTCATTTCTGGACGTGTAATACGTTGTTCGTTAAAAGGATTACCTTCGCCATTATCAATTTCCATACCGCGTGCTGACATAATATCGGGGCGATTTATTATATTTTGCACTCTTTGACTGCGTTCAGGTAATTTAGACTCAACCGGCGGTGGAGGTGGTCCAGAATTAACATTTGGTGGCATTGAAGCACCGAATCCCGGATTAGCACCATTATTTCCAAATAGTCCATTCATAAATCCGCCCAAGCCGGGTTTAGATTGACCCATTGTATTAACTGCTGCTTGAGTAAATTGTTTCATTAATTCTGGGTTTTGTCTCATAATATCGTCCATACCTGGCATAGAAGATTTAAATAATGTATTTGACATATGAATCATCATTCCAGAACCACCTAATTGAAACAATAATTTCAATTCGGGAGACATTTTTGCTTTTGATTTATATTTTTCGTGTAATTCGGCAAAAATTTCATCATATTCATCAATATTTTCATTAATTTGTTCTCCCCAACCATCGAGTTTAATATCAAAAGGATCAAATTTATTATTTAAAAATTCTAATCCAGTTATACAAGCCATTAACATTTTTCCTTGAAATTTAATGGCATTCGATTTTTCTTTTTCGGCAATAATAGTTTCATATTCTCCAATCATTTCATTTAAATCAGAATCCATATTATAACGCTTGCTAAGCGATACCCCTTTTTTCTCTAAATCTTCTAACTTGCGTAAATATTTGAATTTTTCTTTTAATTCCTCTTCTTTGGTTAATGTAGGTTTTTCTTGTGCTTTTTCTAAATTTATTGGTACATTATTAAATTTTCCAAATCCATCCCACGTTTTATTTTCATTCATATTTGCTGTAGATTTACCTAAATTAGAACTATCATTTTCATCATTTTTGGTTACAGGTTTAATATTAGCACCATTATTCTTAGAATCACCAAATAATCCCCCAAAAATAGATTTTTTATTAGTTCCTGTTGATTGATTATAATTTATTTCTTTTTTATTATCGCTATTATTAGTGTTGCTATTAGTACTACTATTTGTGTTGCTATTAGTAGTACTATTTGTGTTAGTAGTAGTATTCAACTTTAATTTGTCATCAAAATGTTTAGAAGTGCTATTATCTGTTAAATCATTCAACTCATTTTCTAAACTAGTAATGTCTTCAATGTCTATTGATGTTGATGTTTTTTTATCACTAATATTTTTTCCATTCATTAATAATTCAATACCGCCTCCAAAATTAGAAGAAGGTTTTTTTGATATAATTTCTTCTATGTCTGCGTTATTTATTTTAAATTCTGGAATATTAAAATTATCAATATTTAAAGTTTCTGGTTCGATTTCTATGATATCCATTAAAACTATTATGATAAAAATAGAAGTTTAATTTTTAAATACTCCGCAATATATATTATATATTAATTAATATATAATTATTTATATAAACTATTTTAGTATGTTAAAATTTTCTAAATAATAAATTCCTTGTAAAAAACAATCTGCTAAATCATCTTTTTTAGAATGTTTTATGAAAAAAGAATGTTCAACACACATATTTTTATGTTCTAATAGTTGTTTTGTGTAAAAAATACTGAGTTTTTTTCGTTCATTATATGATAATTTTTTATCTTTAATGTCCTTAGCGTCTTTGATATCATTAACATTGCAATAATCTTTATAATCACTTATATATTTATTTTCTTTATTTATAAATGGTTTTAATTTATTTGTTGCGGATATAAATTTAATATTATAATTATTACAATCAATAAAATATTGAGATATCATGCCTTGAATAGTTTTCATTCGATTAGCAATTGGACTTATTTGATTTTCTAAAATAATTTGGTCAATTGTTGATAAATCAAAATTTTTAAATAATTCATTTAATTCATTTTTCAAACTAATTCCAATATCTATTAAATTTACATTATTCGCATTAACACTTTCAATAACTTCAAAGCAGCTAGAGTTTAAGTATTCTTCTATTAACTTTATTAATGATACTTTATTTGTTGGTTTTTCTACCTTGATTTGATATTGTTCAATAAGTGCGGAGAGATTAGCAACAGATTGTTTATGTAATGTTTTAATATTACATGTTGGCAAACTATATTCCGTTTTTTTTGTATGATTTTTACAATAAAAAACATTGTCTTTATGAAATTTGGCTTCTTTAGAACAACATTGTTGCTGACAAGAAATTAATTTATTACACAAATTTATTACATCCCATTTTATAATTTTAAAATCTTTAAAATCTTTTAAATCATTAGTATTATTTTTTTTATCTGAAACATCACATTCTAAAATTATATATGCCAAATTTTTAATACCTATATCTATGCTTAATATTTTCATAACTATTAAACTTTTATTATTATTATATATTATTAATTCTAGTTTATTAATATATAATAGTTATATAATATTTATATATTTGTTTCTATTATAATAAACTTTATTTATAAGCACCTAAACATACCGAATAATTTAATCTGGAAACATAATATGTCAATAGCAAGGTAATAAAATAGGAAATTGCACCAGCAAGTATCTTATAATTTTTTTTAAATATACTGATTATTCCTATAATCAATGCCACCATTGCAAATAGCAAACTTAATAATCCAATAACGTAAAAATATAAACAATGCTGCGCACTAAAAGGAGACATCAAATCATCAAAAAAACTCATATTATATATTATAATAAAATATAATAAAATATAATAAAATATAATAAAATATAATAAAATATAATAAAATAAAATAAAATAAAATAAAATAAAATAAAATAAAATAAAATAAAATTAAAATAATAGTTATTGATTAGTATTGATTATATATTTTGACACGTGTTTTTGAGCATCTAATTGTTGTTTAGATAAATATATATTTTTAAGATCGCTTGTTTCATATCCATATGGTTGGTCGCGTGATAACATTGAGTTAAAAATATAGGGACTTTGATTAGTTACTAAAGGTTGTGAAATATTATTTGAAGTTATTCCACATTCAACACAAGAAATATATTGATTATTTTGTATAATAGCATCCGCATTTACTTGTAAATATTTTCTATAATCACTGTTATTTTTAATATTTTTATTATTTTGAAAAACATTATCATTAAGAACAGATGAATAATAATTGCTAAATAATCTGGAATCATCCATTAAAGGTGGAAAATTGAAGTGAATATTATTAGAACCACTATAGCAAGTTCCCCAACTCATAATTAATATTATATTATGTAATAATATTAATTTTTTATAGATTATATAATATAAAATATTACATTAAATTATAACTTTATTCTAAAATAAATCTTTATTTAATTTATTAGGAAGTTCATGACCAAACAATACCATATATATTAAAACACAGGCAGCAATTAATATACTTCTATTTTCGGCAACAATTGCTCTTTGACCCAGAGCATAAATCATAATAGCATACAATAACACACCTAAAACGCCCGCGTGTATTACCATAATTATACCTCTTTCCATTTTTTATATAAATAACATAATATTTTATTATTTATTTTGTAATAATTTTACTAAATCAGATTTTTTCATTTTTTGAGATGTTTCATTATCTGTTAAATTTCTTGTAACAACCAAAGTTTTTAAATCATCTACTTTCATCTTTGAATAATTTTTTTTTTCACCTGTTTTGTCACTTGAATCATCAATATTTTCTAAATTTATTATTTTTGGATCATTATTTGTTTCTAAAGTAAATGATTTTAAGTTTATAGGTAAATTATTCATAAATGTTTCATCATCAATAGTTGAAATTGTTTGATCGTTTAATTTCATATTTTCTAAACTTGTTATGTGTTCTACAATTTCTAAAGATTCAATAGTTTGTAACTCTTTTTCAAATTTATTATTAGAAATTATTAACATTTCTAAATTTTTTTTTTTACCTTCATCTTCATCTTCACCTTCATCATCATCTTCACTTTCATCTTCACCTTCCTCTTCACCTTCATCTTCATCTTCATCTTCACCTTCACCTTCATCTTCATCTTCACCTTCATCTTCGCATTCGCCTTCATCTTCCTCTTCGCCTTCATCTTCATCTTCATCTTCCTCTTCATTGTCTGAAACAGATATTTTTTCTCCTAAATTAATTTTTTTAATTTTATCAAACTCTACATATTCTGTTGTATTATTTTCCTCATAAATACTTTTACTTCTATTAAATGAATTGTTCGCTAAACTAAAATGTTGCATTTGAATATTATAATTCATAATAAAGTTTTGTAAAATTTTACCATGCTCAATCACACTTTTTTCTAATAAATTAAGTCTCCTATAACAATATAACATAACTCCTCCACTTATTAATAAAATTAGTCCCAATGTTAATAAAAATCCGGAATCTATAAATTTAAATAAAAATGACATTTATATTAATGTATAATTATATTATTTTAAGTATTGTTTAACGAATAATAATATTTAATTTTTCATAGTTATAATAATATTTTCGGGATAATTTAAATCTTTAAGAACCTTCATTGCACCTTTTACCTTTGAAATACCTCTTTTAATTTTATAAGTATATTCAAAATCTTTAGAATTATTATTTACTTTCATATAGAAATTATTGTTTTGTTTATTTAATTTTTTACATAATTTAGTGTAATGAGTTGTTAAAACATAATCTATATTATTAAATTTATTTAAATAATTCAAATAACCATAAGCACTATTGATAGCTTCATCTGGATTTGTTCCACTATATAATTCATCAAACACGCAAAAGTGAATTTTAGTAGAATTATTTTCTATTGTTTCTAATATATTTTTACATTGCCTTGCTTCTGCTTGATATAAACTATCGCGTCCGCCAGTATCGGGAATATTTATATAACAATGAATAAAATCATATATTTTTATAGAGGCACTATTAAAAAATCCACATCCTATTTGTTGAGATAAAATAATATTAAATAATGTCGATTTTAGTAAAGTAGTTTTACCAGATGCGTTTGGACCGGTTATAATAATATTTTTATCAAGTGTATATGAATTTTTTACAATTTTACACTTATTATTTTTACACTTATTATTTTTAATCTTATTAATTATTTCATCATCGCATTTAACTTCATCGCGTTTCTGATGGTCCTTTTCAATAATATTTAAATTGGCAAAATAAGCACCATCAAAAGAGGTAGGTTTAGACTTATCATAAGTACAATAATTCAAAACTTTAGCATTAATAAAGTTTTGCAATGTTTCTAAATTTTTCAAATAACCATTAAAACCAAATGAAAAATATAGACTGTTGATAATATTTGTATCTTTATTTAAAAAGTAAAAACATTTCATTAATTGTCCTAATTCTACTAATTTATTGATACTTAAAGCATATGGTGTAATTTTGTTTAAGTCTTCTAAATAATATGTAAAAATACTTATATTTTTATTAATAGCATCATTAAAAAATTTGTAATTAACTAAATCTTTTGAATATTTTAAAAAATTCTTGTATTTATTCAAAGAATTTGTTATATAATGTTTTAAATCATATAATGTTTCATGAATAAATTTGATATTTGTAAAGTATTTAATACAACTAGTAAAATTTAAATACATTTGGAAAATATAAAATCCAAAACTAAAAAGCAAATAAATTTTATTTGTAAAATTTGTATTGCTAAATGATGAAAATAATTGTCCTATAATATGATTGGCAAATACTTTTTTTAAATGATCAAAATATAGTTCAAATGTTATTTTATGACCTTGTAATTTAATTATAAAGAAGGGAAGCAAAAGAAATAATATTGGAATAAGCAAAGAAAAAACAGGCGAAGAAAGATTATATACGCTTAAAAGTTGTAAGCATAAACTATTATTATTAAAATTACTTAATAATGGTATATCAATATATTGATAATTATTTACAAATCCATCATCATATATAACATCTACACATTTATTATATATTAGGTCTTCTTGTGAAATTGTTCTATTTTCGCTAAATTCTACTTTTTTTAAACTATTATAATTCTTTAATAATGATTGAGTTTCTAATAAAAAATCCACATTATTTGTATAATATTTAGACCATCTACTAATAATATTTTTTTCAAAAATGTTTGTAGGATTGAAAACATGATAATATAAATTATATGCGTCATCATCTACATCGCCATTTGATGTTTTTTCTTCACAATCATTACTATTTGGATTATCTAATTTTTTAAAGTCATCATTTAACGGTGTTTTTGTTTTTACTAATTCTAAATCATTAACAATATTATTGCTTAGCATTTGAATAGACGAAGTGTCTAAATATTCAATAGGTAACTTAAAGCAATCTACATATTGTTCTTTTTTATTCAAATTGGTATCTTCGTAAAAAGTCATTAATGTGTTAATTACATTCATCTTATTAATAATAATAACAATTACTTTATAAATATTAATATAACGAAAATAATTAATATAACGAAAATAATTAGAAAAAAATTATTATAGTTTATTAATATTATAATATTAATGTTAATTTATGATACACAATTTATTAATAATTATTATAAAACTTTAGAAGATGAAAAATTAGAGCAATCAATTCAAAGTTTATTAAATACTATATTGGTAACGATTAATAATGATCTTTCATTAAATAATATTGAGCAAGAAATGGATTATAAATTAAAGAAAAAATCAAAATATAAGAAATATGATAATTGTAATAGTGCTAAAGACTTTGGCAATGTTAATAAGTTTAACAAATTTAATACATTACAAACAAGTACTATTAGGAAAGTTCCAATTGATAAAACTAAAATAAATATTGCTAAAAGTAATATTAAGGCGTTATTAAACAAATTATCTCCATCAAATTATAATAAATTAGAAACGGAATTATTGGTTATTTATAACGAATTGCTTGATTCAAGCATAGAAGAAAACATGGATGAATTATATTCGATGGATAATTATATAATTGATTATATATGTTATAATAATATATCTTATAGTTCAATATATGTTAATATATTTTTTTCATTACTTACTATTTATGAGACTAAAAATTATAAATTAGAAAACATATTTTTATATAATTTGTTAAAAGAAAAATATGAGGATTATTCTAATTTTGAAAAATATATAATAAATACTAACAACAAAGAAGAAGATGAGTTTTTAATTAATAAAACAAATGATAAATATAAGTGTTTCTTAATTTTTATAACAAATATTTATAAAAAATTTTTCGCTTATGAATCAGAAAATAGAGAAAATAGAGAAAATAAAAATTACATGTCCAATTTATTTATTAATACACATATTATTGGTGAATTTATTTTGCTATTACATAATTTTTTCATAACAAATTTACAAATTGAAAAAAATAGTGCTTATTGTGAAAATATATTAGAGTTCTTAATATTATTATATAATGAATTATTTAAAGAAATAAAAATTATAAAAAAAATAGACGCAAATTTAAAAATATATGAAAATATTAATTTGCTATTAACTAATAAACATAATTATGTTTGTTTTACCAATAAAATAAAATTTAAATTAATGGATATTCAAGATAAATATAAAAAATATATATTAATATAATATTATTAATATAATAGTTTAAAAATACATTTATAAAAATAACTAATATATATAATGATTACATCTAATATTGATAGCAAAGTAGAATATGCTATTACAAATAATATTGATAAATCAGATTTGAATCATGAAGCATTTGTATATAATGCTAAAATATATAATAAGCATATAAAATTCGTTTTAGGAACCCCTAGATTAGAATTTTTAAGTAATAATATTATGTATTTTAATATTTATTTAGCAAATAATGGTTCTGTTATATCAAAAATAGGCATATATGAAACCAATAATACAGATTATACTTCATTATTAGATTCTACTGGAGATATAGATTTAAACAAGATGTATGAACCAATTATATTTCCTTTTGCAAAACCATTAATTATTAACAATTATGAATTAATTGATAAATTTGAAACAATGTCTAATGCTAGTGATTTTAATAGTGACACCGATGATGCTAGTACTATTATTGATACAGACGAAGAAGGAGAGGAAGAGGAAGAAGATATTAGTACTAGTATAAATGATAAACCGGCAAAACTTGTAAGTGAAAAATATGATTTAATGGAATTAAATAGTCAAACAAAAGAAGAAAGTGATTATGAAATTAGCAAATATGACGAAGACCCGTCTCATAAATGGATAAATAAATATTTAAGAAGCAATAAATATGATATTTTAGACAATGAAGGAGGTGGAGATTGTTTTTTTGCTATTTTACGGGATGCGTTAAGAAGTGTAAAAATTGACGTAAGTGTTCAATCTATTCGTGAAAAATTAGCAAATGAAGTTACAAATGAAATATTAGAAACCTACAAAGAGTTTTTTGGATTATTTTATAATAATATGAAAGCAACCCAAACCCAACTAAAAGAGTATAAAAAGAAACATTTAACATTAAAGAAAATGATAACAGCAACTACGGATGGTCCAGATAAAATGAAAATGATTAGTGATGTAAAGGCAAATTTTGATAGTATGTCTGCAGTTAGTGATCAAAATAAAGAACTAGAAGAATTAATAAAAGAATTCGAATTTATGAAAGATGTAGAAACAGTAGATGATTTGAAAAAAGTAATTATGAAAGTAGGAGGCAAATATTGGGCGGATAATTGGGCATTAGTTACATTGGAGAGATTATATAATGTTAAATTTATTGTCTTATCACAAGATCATTTTTTGAATGGTGAAAAAGAGTTAGTTTTACAATGTTCTGAAGCCGATAAAAAATTACAAGCACAAGGTGTTTTTGAACCATCATATTACATAATTACAGATTACATTAAAGGTGTTCATTATAAATTGATAACATATGATAAAAATGTGAGGCGTGGAGCATTTAAATTTAACGAATTGCCATATAGAATAAAAGAATTAGTTTTAGAAAAATGTATGGAAAAAGATGCGGGTTTATATGTTTTAATACCTGATTTTAAAGCATTTGCTAATAAAAACGGGGTCCAAACATCAATTATTAGTAAAACTAGTAATTATGATTCTTTAGTAAATACTAAAACTCCTAAATCACAAGATTATGATGATTCAATTATTATTCAAATATATAGCAAATCTAAGCATGAAAAAGTAGGCGAAGGTAGCGGAGAATCTATTAAACCAGAAATGAAAACATTAAAAAATGTATTAGATTTAAATAATAAGAAAAAATATCCAGAATGGCGCAAAAAACTGGATAATGATTATTTAGTTCCTAATTTAATAATTGATGGAAACAATTGGTCTAGTGTTAAACATTATATGTTAGGTTCTCGATTTAAAGACTTGGTTGATCTATATGGTAAATTTATGAAAAATGGGGAAGTAGGCGCAAACACTGAAGAAGCACTAAAATTATATAATTCTAATATTGTTAAAAAATCTGTTAAAACTGTAATATTAAATGATGAAGAATTTAAAAAAATAGAGTCGGGTTTATTGGAAAAAGCATTATATGCCAAATTTACGCTAAATGATGAATTAAGAGAAATTTTAAAATTAACAGGTAATGCGTTAATTAATATATTTAAACAAACTAAAGGAGCAACTCCAGCACTAGAATTAATGAAAGTTCGCAAATTAATAAATAAGTAGCTATTAATTTAAAATATATATTATTTTTAAATAATATATATGATATCATTATGTATTATTATTACACGTTTTAATTATTTCATTTTATGATAGGATGCTTTGCAATTAGGATCTTTTAACGCATCTCTGAAATCCATTTTGTTAGCTCTTGAAAAATTCTTGACATGGTTTATCCATTTACTTACTTTTCCTTTACGTGATTTTCTTTTATGCATTTTTCCTTTATGTGTTTTGCCTCTTCTGCGCCTGCGTCTACCACCGCCCTCGGGCTCCTTCTCCTCCTCCTCCTCCTCCTTCTTCTCCTCCTCCTCGCCCTCGCCACCGCCTCTATACATTCTTCTCATGTTTCTTCTAGATCTTCTTTTAGTACTTCTTCTTCTGCGTCTTCTGCCACCAGCTAAATTATTATATTCAGAATATGTGTTTCCACCGTCATAGGGTACTACTGTGTCACCTCCGACAGCAGAACTTTCTGCTACCGATTCAGGCATTTTTATATATATATTAAATATTATAATTATTAAAAATACTATTTAATTTATTTAGTTTTAAATATTAATCTCTAAATAAATATTAATCTCTAAATAAATATTAATCTCTAAATAAATATTACTTTTAAATAAATATTAATTCTAAATAAATATTAATCTCTAAATAAATATTAATTCTAAATAAATTATTAAATTACGCGGACTAATTATTTATTTAATAGCTTTTAAATTTTTACGTGTTTTATTTTTAATATTTTTATAGTTTAAATGTGCGCATTTTGTATATAGTATATATTCTTGTAATAACGAATTTTTTATTTGTTTAACTTTTTCTTTGAGTTCTTTTATCTTTGTTTCAGACTCATATTTGGTGTTTTTATAATTATTCAATTCTTCTTCTAAATCTTTAATATTTTTAAATAAAACTTTTAAATCCTCATTCAAAGTTTTAAATTCTTCTTTTGAATATGATGATTTTGACTCGGTTAATTTTGCTTTTCTCATTTTATAATCTGTTTTCATATTTTTTATATTCTCTTTTAATACTATTATTTGTTCTGCTACATCGTCGGCAACTTTATCAAATTTTTTATTCAAATAAACCGCATCTCTTAATTCTTCGTTCTCAATATGTGTCATAAATATTGGAACATTAATCATAATAGGTTGCGCAAATTGCGTGGGGTCTTTTTCTCTATTTAAATAACTAATAAGTCCTGATAATCTATTGGCCAAAAGTTTAACTCCATTAGCGCTTAAAATATTCTCTGATGTCATAAATTGTTTTTTAAATTCTTCTTTATTTGTAGTTATTTTATCAGACTCGTGCTCTATAAAAAGATTAATTAAAGAAAATAATTCAAGAGGACTATTAGTAAAAGGAGTGGCAGTCATAATTAATAATTTACATGAACTAGTTCCGGATGTCTTATAACTCTTGCTTATTAAATTTTCCATAACTTTTGTATCTGGACGCTCGGATGCTTTTAAATCGCCGCCATATAATTTATGGGCTTCATCTATTATTATAAGAGTTTTTTTGAGTATATCCGTTAAACCGTTTCTCTCAACTAATGTATCATAAATTTTGTTTTTTCCGGCCAATAAATTGCTAAATTGTTTATACGACATTGGTTCCAACCAACTTTTTGATAGTAATTTTTTGCGATCATTAATATTTTCTGGAATAATTAATCCTTTTTGAATTTCATCCAATATTATAGTGTGACATATTTGGTCAAAAATGTTTTTCCAAACGTCGCTTTTTAAAGTTGTTCGCGTTACCCATAATATTGAATAACCTTGTCTCTCAAAACTAGTTGTTGCTGTTGCTACACCCGTACAAGTTTTGCCTGTTCCTACTGAGTGCCATAGCAAAAGTCCTTTATAAGATGACTCAGGAGTAAAATAATGTGTTATGAATTTTTGTGTAGGATTCAATTCAATATTATTTGTTGAATTGGTGCTTGCGTTAGGGTTAGGTAAGCATTTATTTTCTATTACAATTTTATCCCAAATAAATTCTTTACTGTAATACGTTTTTTTAATATAATCTCTCATTTTAGTAAAATTAAAGTGTGGAGTTTTTTGCTTTCTAGAAGAATTACTAGAATTACTAGAATTACTATTAGAGCGATTGCTTAACGTATTAGATTGTTTGTCTTTTTTGCCTTTATATAAAATTATTGGATACATTTTATTTTCAATACTGGTGTCATCGTTTATTTCTAATTCTAAAGCGTCTAATTCGTCTTTCATTGTTTCTATATTTTTAGTATTTTCAATTATGTCTGGGATTTTGGTATAGCGTTTTGCCCATTCAAAATTCAACTGCGAGCAATATTTATTATCTAATTTTTTCATATAATCACATAAAAATTGTCGTTTATTTGTTTTATTACTAGTCAATAATTTGCTAGGATGTTTATATTTTTTATATACATATACCATAAAATTTATACCTATAGGTATATCATTTGTATTTTTTTTACCACATTTTCCTGAACATTTAATATAATCTATTTTGAAAAATTTGGATTTATTGTTAGTTTTAGGTGGTGGTGAATAAGATTTATATTTAGTGACACCTTTATTAGCACCACCCATTAAATAATATTCGTTATCCATAAATTCACTATTTAAATCAACAACATTGTGCATATTTTGCGTTAATTCATAATCAACCGCCAACATTGGAGCTAAGTTGTATAATTGTTCGGCTAGTGAGTTCATTGCTTTATCAAATGTGCTATAATTCAGAGTAGCATCATTGTATTTTTCTATATTTTTAAATAACAATACTTCTTCATCATTTGGATCATCTTTATTTTCAAGTAATCCTTTGTTAGTATATAAAGTATTACTTGTAATATCCGGCACTGTTAAATAATAATTATATACATATAAAGGCCATCCAATATTTTCTTGAAATGGCAAACCTTTTTGACCACAAGTTCTTGTGGCGCGACCTATTGTTTGCTTTAAGTCAGCAATAGTTAAAGATGGTTCAAAAATATGGACGTATTTAACATCAAATAAATCAATTCCTTCTTTAAATCCGCTATCAAAAATTATTAATCTTACATTTTTCCCATTTATGTTTGCTGGACGTTCATTAAATGTTTTTAACACTTCTCTCTTGATCTTCTCATTAAAAGTAGCATCATAAATAGTGTTGGAACATAATAAAGCAAAATTTTTATAATTGGAATTTTGAAGATCTAAATATAGTTTTGGTTTTTGTTTTTGTCCTTTTTTGGCTTTAATTATATTGTTGTACCCATTTGCTTGAAATGCTGACGCTATTATTTTTGCCCCATAACCACCTTCTTTTACATCTGAAAATATAAAATGTTTAAATTTATGTCCATGATTTATTTGATCTTGGGCATCTAGTTCTTTAATATTATTCAATAATTGAATCATTTTAGGCGAAGCATCCACTAAGTCTAAATTTAATTTATTGGGATCATATATTGATTTGTCAAATTTATGATAACCTACAATTTTACTAAAGTTAGCGGTTTTTCGCATACAAGTAAATATTTTGGCTCTATTTTTTTTATTAACTTTTATTGTTTTTTTTTGTTTTTTATTATTAGTTGGGCTCAATTTACAAAATTCATTATCTTTATAACATTCTAATATTTTATTAAAATCATCACTATTAATAGTACCACCTTTATCGGGATGATTTATTTTTAACCATTTTCTAGTTACAGATTTATCATCTAATTTATATTTACACATTAATTTTTTACAAGACATAATAAGTTATTATATAATAGAAATATAAATATTTCCTTAGAAAATAGTAATATTCTTTAGAAATAGTAATAGTTTTACTAATACTTATTAAAAATGATAAAAATAATTTAATAATTATTTATACTTATTAAATAATATACTTAATTACTTTATAAATGAGTTATATTTTATTAATAGTGGAATCGCCGGCAAAGTGTGGAAAAATAGAAAAATTTTTGGGAAGCAATTATAAAGTAATTGGTTCATACGGACATATTACTCATCTCTCAAATTTAAATCAAATAGATTTTAAAAATAATTATAAACCAACTTTTAATATTATTGAAAATAAACAATCTCAAATTACCAAAATGCGTAAAGCTATTAATAATGCCAAAGAGACTATATTGGCAACAGACGATGATAGAGAAGGCGAAGCAATTGCATGGCACATTGCTCAAGTATTTAAATTAAATATTGCAACTACTAAACGTATTGTTTTTCACGAAATTACCGAACGCGCTATAAAAAACGCACTAGCCAATCCAAGAATAATAAATTTAGATTTAGTTTATGCTCAACAAGGTCGCCAAATATTAGATTTAATTGTGGGTTTCACTATTACTCCATTATTATGGAAACATATAGTTTCAAATACTAAAAATGCATTAAGTGCTGGACGCTGTCAAACACCGGCACTACGACTAGTTTATGACAATTATAAAGAAATTAAAGAATCACCTGGAAAATTAAGTTTTAATAGTATTGGCTATTTTACAAACCAAAATATTCAATTTACATTAAATATAAATCATGAAACTCATGCCTCATTAAAAGAATTTTTAGAACAAAGCATACAATACAAACATATGTTATCTAAGGCAAAAGAACGTGAAATTATAAAAAATCCACCACTACCTTTTACAACATCAGGTCTTCAACAGGCAGCTAATAATTGTATGCATATTTCTCCTAAAGAAACAATGGAATTGGCACAAAAATTATATGAAGGTGGATATATTACATATATGAGAACAGACTGTAAAGTATATAGTGAAGAATTTATTGAAGCAAGTAAAACCTATATAATTGAAAAGTATAAACCTGAATATATTAATCCAGAAATTAATAAATTAATTCAAAGCAAAGATAGTAATAATAGTAATAATAGTGATCAAAAAATTACAAAAACAATAAAAGATGTTGTTGAAAATAATGCTCAAGAGGCACATGAAGCAATACGACCTACATGCATTAGGGTAGAAAATCTAGATATTGAAGAAACATTTACCACAAAACATAAAAAATTATATAAATTAATATGGAATAATAGTCTAGAAAGCATGATGGCACCAGCAGTATATAAACAATTAGTTGTAAATATTAGCGCACCTCAAGAAGCAATATATAAATACAGTGCTTGTGAAAACATATTTCCTGGGTGGAAAGCAGTTTTAGGAATTGAAGAAGAAAAATATTATGATTATTTTAAAAATATGAAAGAAGGTTTAGTTGCTTATAAAAAAATTACTTGTAAGCAAACACTAAAAGAATTAAAATCACATTACAGTGAAGCACGCTTAGTTCAATTATTAGAGCAAAAAGGTATAGGTCGTCCATCAACATTTTCATCGTTGCTTGAAAAAATTCAAGAACGAAATTATGTTGTTAAGCAAAACGTAGAAGGAAAAAAATTGGAAGTTATAGATTATGTTTTATTAGAAGATAACATTATTGAAGAAAAAGGCGAAAAAGAATTTGGAAATGAGAAAAATAAATTAGTAATAACACAAACAGGAATATTTGTTATTGAATTTTTGATTAGTTATTTTAATAGTTTGTTTGACTATGATTATACAAAATCATTAGAAGACGAATTAGATAATATTGCCAACGGTAAGAAAAAATATTATGAATTATGTGATGAATGTAATAGTTTTATTACTTCATTAATAAATTCCAATAATTTAATTGAGTGTAATTCAAATTTAGAAAATGGAGAAAAATTAGAAAAACTAACTATAAAAATAGATGCTAAACATACATATTTAATAGGAAAAAAAGGACCTACAATTAAATTTACAAAAGAAGATGGAAGTCTAGGATTTTATAGTGTTAAACAAGATATAAATATTGATAAACTTAAAGAAGGTGGTTATAAATTGGAAGAATTAATAGAAACCAAAGAAGAAACTACTAAGTTATTAGGAGTTTATAACGAGGAAAATGTGTATTTAAAATATGGTAAATTTGGTTATTATTTAGAATGTGGCCAACTACGCAAATCTCTCAAAACAATAAAAATAAACGTACCTTTTAAAGAAATTAAAATAGATGACGCACTAACTATATTAAAAGATTGTGAATCGGAAACCAATGGACTAGTTCGTAAAATTTCAAATGATCTAGCAATTAGAAAAGGTAAATTTGGAGATTATTTATTTTATAAAACGCCAACTATGAAAAAACCACAATTTTTGAAATTGGGCGAATTTAATGATGATTATAAAAATTGCTCATTAGAATTTTTAAAATCATGGATAAAAGAAAAGTATAACTTATAGAACACATTATTCAAAATCTATAGCTTGATTTATAAATGAAAAAATTATTATAATTGAAATTAAAAATATTACAAATAATGCTTTATTTTTTTTATATAAATAAAAAAGATTTTGTCTCATTTATAATAGAAATATATTTTAATTTATGATTTCTAATTTATGATTTCTAATTTATGATTTTTAGTTATTATTATATTGTAATATAATAGTAATGATATGAATGACTTTGATTTTATAAGTTCTATTAAAAGATCATCGCGCAAAAAATATTATGATGAAAATGCTTTAAAAGCATATAAAGAAGAAATAAAATCTTATACAAAAGATTCCGCAAATTCTAGTCAATATTCTTATAGTGAAATTAATGATTTTTTGAACGTCAATAATGTCAATGCTAATGGTAAAAATTTAATAAATATAAAATTATCTAAGGTAAATAAAGAAAAAGCAAAAAATATTATTACAATTGTTAAAGGAATTGATAAAAGAATGGGTCCATATAATTCCACAAACAAATTATATAAGGGTATTACACATATTAGCAAAGTAACATTAGATAAAAATACTCCTATTATATATAAAGCTTACAACTCAACAAGCGAAAATTATGATATAGCAGTAACATTTACTAATACAGAACGCGAAGAAAATAAAATAGTATTAATTTTATCACTTAATCCAGAAATAAAAGTATATAATTATAATGATAAAGATAATGAAAACGAAATACTACTTGAAAGAAATACTATAATATCTAATTTTATTTATAATAAATATGATGCCAAAAATAATGTATATGTATATGACGCAGTAGTATCTAAATATTTGCCAGACATATTATATATACCACCAAAAGAAGCATCTTACTTTTTAGATTTAAAATATGACACAACTTTAAAATTACCAGAAGATGCATATTATTTTTTAAATTTAAAATATGATACAACAAAATCACCAAAAAAAATGAAAATATATGATTTAACTAGAACTAAAAAGAAAAAATAAATAAAAATAATATTTATCTATATTATAATGTGGAAAGCATTAATACTTAGCGGAATAATATTATTAGTATTAGATTTAACATATTTATTTTTATTTAAAGATTTTATGATATCTGTAATAAGTAAAGTTCAAAAAACAGAATTAAAAGTTAATATAAAATCCGCAATAGCATGTTATATAATATTGGTTTGTGGATTATATTATTTTATTATAAAAAAAAAGGCACCTCCTAAAGATGCGTTTTTATTAGGTGTGCTTATAAATGGAGTTTATGAAACAACTAATTATGCTTTTTTCAAAGAATGGTCACCACTATTAGTGCTATTAGACACATTATGGGGAGGAATATTACTTAGCACAACCACCATTATATATAACAAAATTGCTTAATTGGTGCGTTGAAAACGATGTTGTGGTTGATTCCAATAATCAAACGCATTACTATAAAGAGCAACATAACTAGTATAGATAGCTTGCTGATTAGTTGCGTCATTGTTTTCATTAGTGTTATCATTCCTAATCATAACATTAGCATCATTAATAGTACTAGCATTTGTATTTGTATTAGCAGCACTATTTATAGTGTTAATATCATTATTTATAAGAACACCACTACTATCATAAACTCTGCCATAATGTTGTGCTAGAATTCTAGTGATTTCGACTTCATTATTATCTAGCAAATTTTCTTGATATCTTTCACTATACCTTTGATTAATAGGTTCCCTAACGCTACTGGGTGATTGATTTGATGAATTATGTATAGTATATAAGCGTTGCAGACCATTTACTAATCTTAAATAAATATTTTCATCAATAGCGGAAGAAATAGTATCTAAATCATCAATCATAGTATGCATTGTTGATAAAAATCCTTGACTTTGTTCTGTGTTAATACTATGTCCAGTCATATTATATTAGTTTAAATGTTATAATTATTGTTTTTATAAAAAAAATAGTTATCAATTTTTTTAACATTTAGCAATTTATAATATTTAACAATTTAATAATTTAATAATTTAAAATATTTAGCAATTTAAAATATATATTATATTTAGCAATTTAAAATATTTAGCAATTTAAAATATTTAGCAATTTAAAATATTTATTATATAATAGTTATATAATAAAATGTCGCATATTACCCAAGAAGAACTAGACAACTATTTGAATAAATATCCAGATGTACTCGAGGATTTTTTGAATACTCTGAATCTGCGTCAACCAGAACTAACAAAGAAAGCTAGGAGAGAACGAAATAGATTATCAGGGTTACCGGCCGGTAGCAAATCAATAGCAAAGCATCCTAGAAGACAGCGTATGCCTAATATTAGACTAGGCAACCCTAAAAGTGCTAATGAGGCCAGTGGCAGAAAGTCTAGAAGAGGTAGAAGAGGTAGGAGAGGTAGAAAGACTAGAAAGCACAGAACATAAAAAACTTGCGCTAATTACTTAATTAGTTTTACTAGTATTAGCGTTATTAATATATTTATTGAATAATTTTGAGTCTTAATATTAAGTTTATATACGCTAAGACATATTATAACTATTATTACTTAAAAAATAATAGTTATAATTTTTTTCTAATTTTTTATTTTTCTTTTATAATGAATTAATCTGTAATTGATAAATCAATATTATTAGGAGATAAATCTACACTTCCTCTTTTTGGAACAGGACTTATTACAATATCTTCTATATCATTATCAAGATTTATTGATATAGGAATTAATTTATCTCCTTTAATTACATTTAGAGTCGATGAACTCTCAATTAATTTTGTATATGTGTTATAACTCTTTTCAAGAAAATCTTTTGCCGGAATAGGTCTATTTGCTTTAATTAAACTTAATGTCTTAAATATATCTATACCTAATAAATAATAATCACGTTGGCTTATCATATCATTTTCAAGGCGTTTTTGGATTCCAAAAAATAATTCAATTGAACCAACTATGCCACAAGTCAATGCTATTAATGAGGTTGTTAAACTTATAGCACCTTGTGTTGCGTATGGTTGCATACCAACACTAATAATACTATTTGCTCCATTTAATACAATCACTGGAATTCTATACCATACAAGTCGTCCTTTTAACATAAAATATCGCTGCTTATGTGCTTTACTTAAAATAACGCAATTGATCCTAATATTATTAAGAACTGTGTCTATGTCATCACTCCAATCCGTCATTTATAATATAGTGTACTATATTATTTTAAAATAATTTATAAAAAATTGAGAATTTATATAAAGTTATAACATTTATAATAATATAATAAACGCATACAAATGGTGGATATTATTATATATCCAGGTATTACTTTGATTTATGGACCTATGTTTTCTGGTAAAACTACGAAATTAATTGAAATTTACAAAAAATTACTAAAAATGGGAAAAAAATGTATTGCTATTAATTATGAGTTAGATACACGTTATGGTAAAAATAAAATTATATCACACGATGGATTAGCAATAGATTGTTATAGTATTATAAATTTGGATGATTTTATTAAAAATAGTGCAACAAAAGAACTAATTGCTAACGCAGATTATATTTTTATAAATGAAGCTCAGTTTTTTGATTCAATATATACAAGCGCTCTATATTTAAATGAAACATTGGGAAAAAATGTTATATTATGTGGTCTAGATTTAGATTATAAACGACAAAAATTTGGAACAATGATGAAATTAGTAATTAAAGCGACAAAAATATTTAAAATGACTGGAAAATGTGCAAAATGTGGCGGTGCATCATGCTATAGTCGTCGGATTGTTAATAATAATTTTCAAATTTTTATAGGAACAAGTGAATATATTCCATTATGCGAAACTTGTTATATTAAAGAAAATAAACTTTAATTAATGACTTATAATTTTATATGGGTTTTTTAAACTTTATATGGACTTCTTACTTCATAATTATTCATTTCATTGCGTATTTGATTAATTTCTAATGATAAAGAAACATTAAAATTGTGAAAATCAACTAACATACCATTATGGTATCTAAATTTTAATTTAAGTTTAGCTATTTTATCAATTGGCGGTTGATAATAACTAATGTTTTCAAAATATCCATTATTTACTAAACCTTTATTATCTTGAAATGGATAAACCGGAATTTTAGCAAATGCTGAATTTACTATACCTGAATTAGCATTATTATAACTGTAATATAAGAAAGGTTTAATTTCATCACACTTATTGTATTTTTCTAATTCAATATATATACATTTATTGTCTTCTAAATCGCACGGATTAGGAGAAACTATATTTGGAGGTGATACAGCAATAACAGTAGAATATTTTTTTTTATCAAAACCCAAAATATAACCTAAACCCCAATTGCTATGTTGAGCATATACATCTGTCTTATAGTTATCTTTAGCACAATCATAGTTATTAGGTAAATCAAATCTGAATACAAATGGATAAGAGCTATTTATAAAAGTAAATTTATGAGTTATAGAATCATAAGTAACATTAAAAGTAGTTCCTGGTGGGACTGCTCGTAATTCTGTTTGTAAAGCACTTGCTAATTGAGTATAATTATAATAACCATCTTCCAACTTAATTTCATATTGAGTTCCGCTTAATTCGACAATCATTTTGTTTGTTCGCAATTGCTCGCTTATATTATAAAAAAAACTTGGCAATACAATGCTTACTAATCGTAATGATTCAACATTATTATAATTTTGAGGACAATTTATTTCAAATTCAGAAGCATTTGGCCAACGTTCAATATCCCGATCATTACTATCAATAAATAATACTTTTCTATCTAAAACAAAATTATGACTTGTCTTTATTAATGGATGACAATGGTTCATATTATATATTTTATATTTATATTTATAAAATATATAATTTATACTTATTATTTAATAAAATAAATAAACTAAATAAAATAAGAATAAATAAAAATAAACACAACTAATAATATTTGTGTATATTAATTATATATGGCATCACCACAAAAACCAAAACTAAAATCAATATTGAAAAGACAAGCAGCTTATAAAGATTCGGACCCTAATGCTAGTCAAAAAAGAGAACGTTTAGGTCATTTTACATTTGATCCTACAACAGCAAGATTTATACCAGCAACAGGACAAAGAAGAGGAAGTGATCCTGGAAGTTATCGAAGAAGTGATCCCGGAAGTTATCGAAGAAGTGATAGTGGAAGTTATAGAGGAAGTGCTTCAAGAAATGGTCGAGGAAGTGATCCAGGAAGTGATCCGGGAAGTGATCCAGGAAGTGGTCCAAGAAATGGTCCAGAAAATAGTCATGGATCACAAGGTGTTATGGGTTTTGGTTTATCATACAATAATCCTTTAGATTTAATATGTATATTAGTTTTAGCATGTATTGGAATTTTTATAAAATTATTTTGCTCTGAACCTAATACTAGATTGGGTAATTCGGGTCCAGCAACATCTACAATATGGGGTTATGGTTTAACTACAATTGCATTAACTATTATGGTATTTGTTGGAATATATCAATCCAAAAAAATTACTTTAGGCGATAAAATTGATATACAATTAATGTTCCTAAATACATTCCCTATAATCATAACTATATTTGTATTAATTTATACAATATTTTTAAATTTTTCGTATTTTATTAGGATAAATAGCGATAAGGTTACAAGCGAATACCGTACATACTCAATATTTTCATCGTCTTTAACATTAGTTCAAATAGTTTTTATAAGCATATATTTATACTTTTACATTTATCGTGATAGTAACTCTAAAAGTAATTTTACAATAGAAATGTTTAAAAATTTAACATATATATCGTGTTTTGCAAATATTATATTTATATTAATGATGCATATTAATTTAGCATTTTTTTCAACTGATGAAGTTCCAATTACAGATACAGATTAAAATGTAATTATGTAAAACTAATACATTTATTTGTAATAATAATTTTGAATGTTAATCCTATATTTTCTTTTGATTCCCAAATACCAGATATTTTTAATATAAACTTATTATTTTTGGCATCTAAAGTATTGACATATTTATAATTATTAAATTTATCAATATCATCACATAATGAATATTTAAAATATTGGTTTTCATATAATTCTTTAAATTTATATAGTTTAGTCTTTGAATTATTAATTAAATTCAATATGTATTCTTCTAATTGATTGAGTTTATTAAAAACATTATCATTACTCGTATTTTTATTAAATAATGCTTTATCATTTTCAATTATTACATTATTTAATTCAAATAATACAAATATACTAGTTAATACTACAATAGGTGTAGAATATAATAACTTGTAAAAATAATTATATTGTAAAACACTATTTTTAATAGGTTCGTTAATTATTATAGCATCATAATCAATTGTTTTCAAAGTTTCACAAATCATATTATATTACTACTATAAATATTGATAATAGTTTTAAATATTAATTATATTGATTTTAAATGAATATAAGTTTAAAATGTATATAAATTTATATTAAACACTACAAAAATAATGAATTTAAAAAAAAATTATATTGAAATTATAAATGAAAATAGTGACTATAACTTTAATAAAGAATTATTACAAATCATAAAAACTATTACAAATAATGAAAATAGTAGTGACAGTTTTAGCAACTATATTTTTTATGGACCTTCTTGTTCATATAAGTATAAAAATGTTTTAAAACTTTTACAATATTTTAGTCCTAGTAATCTAAAATATGAGAAAAAATTACATATTAATTTAGTAAAAACAGATTTTTATATAAAAATTAGTGATATACATTATGAAATAGATGTAGAAAATTTCATATATAATAGTAAGTCTTCTTGGAATGATATATATAATATTATATATAATTCAATTGCTTCATCTACTAACAAAAAAGGTTACATTGTTTTTCGCAATTTTGATAAAATTAATTATGATTTATTAGATTTGCTATATAATTATATGCAAAAAGAGTTATTTTCATCCTTAACTATAAAATATATTATAATAACAGAAAGTATAAGTTTTATACCATATAAAATAATAAATATGTGTAGGGTTTTGTATTTTTCAAAATTAAATAAAAAAACAGTATATGGATTATGTAATAAAAATAATAAGCAATTTTTTAAACATTTAAATGCTGATAATAATAGTACTGATAATAATAGTACTGATGATGATTCGATAAAAGAGATTTGTTATAAAGTAAATAATTCAAATATTTTTACTTATTTAGATATATCAAATAATTTAAAATTTATTGAACATCATAAATCTATTTGTGATACATATATAGAAATTATAACTAGCGCAAATTATAATATTAAAAATATTCGCACTTTATTATATGACATACTTATATATCATTTAAATTATCACGAGTGCTTTTATTATATAATAAAAACATTAATACAAAAAAAATTAATAGATAATAATAAGATAAGTGATTTAATTTATAATAGTTTAATTTTTTTTAAAAATTATAACAATAATTATAGACCTATTTTTCATTTAGAAAGTTTTACATTATATTTAATAGAATTACTTAATGAAAATAAGTGAAGCAATTGCTATTTTGAACATTACAAATTATAATATTTACAATATAAAAAATATAAGTTATAATGAATTAAAAAAACACTATCATATACAATGCTTAATATATCATCCAGATAAAAATATTAATGATGAAGATTCTACATTAATTTTTCAAAATATTAATCACGCATATAATAGTTTAAAAGAGTTAATAAATATTAGCAAAGATACCAATGAAGCAACTATAAATGAAACAAATGATTATAATTATTATATTTTAAATTTTATTAATTTTGTAGTTAATTATTATTCAAATAATGTTAATAATAATAATATTAATAATATTAATAATAGTAATTTTGAAGAAAATATAAATAATATTAAACACTATGCAAATAGTCATATTCAAACAATTTTACTAAATTTATTAGATAATTTTTCTATTGTTATTTTGGAAGATTTATATATTTTTTTGTTAAAATATAAAAAAGAATGTTTTGCCGATATTAGTACAAATCAGTCTAATGTTATATCTAATAATATTATAATAACTATTAAAACAATATTACAAGAGAAATTGTCTAAGTATAATATTTATATTTTAACACCTAATATTGGTAATTTACTAAATAGTGATATTTATAAATTAACAATAAATAATGATGTAATTTATATTCCTTTGTGGCATAACGAATTAAATTTTGAAAATAATATTATAAAAATAGATCCATTATTGGATAGTAACATATCAATAGATATTAATAATAATATTCATTATATTTATACTAACACATTTAATAATATAATAGAGTTATTAAACAATGATGTTAGTAATATAACTATTAATATTGAAAATCATATTTTTAATATATTTATTGGTAATTTAACATTTAATAAGTACCAAATTTATAGTATTAAGAATCAAGGACTATCCAAAATAAATACTAATAATATTTTAGACAATAGTTATAAAAGTGATATAATTTTTCATATTTATTTATCATAATATCATAATAATAATAAAAAATTTATATAAAAAATATAAATTTTTTATCTTATGCTTATGCTATTTTTTTGTAATTATTATTTTGTAATTATTTTTTTGTAATTAATATTTTGTAATAATTATTTAATTTATTCATCTGACTTCTTCTTTACAATGCGTTTCTTTTTTGGCGCATCTTCGACTTGAACTTGTTTTGCTTGAACTTCTTCTTCTTTTGCTTCTGTAATTTTTTCATCATTTTGTTCAACTTCGTCATCGCTGTCTGGAACTTCTGTTACATTATGAACGACTTCCTCATTTACATCATCATCTAGTGGAACAGTTAATTTTTCCTTGTCTTTTTCGGATAACACAATATGACATTTGCCACTAAGAGTTGTTCGAGGTTTTACCACTGCTTGGAATAATTTCCAAGTTACTCCAAACTTGCCATTAGCAACCCAAATGCCACCACACTGAATAAGGGTTGCTACATTTGTTCCTTTTACAATATATTCACTAATTGAATTATTGTCATCGTTTGGAAATACTTGAACGCTTTCCTCATTATATAATTCAACATTTTTAAAAACATCATCCCAATAAGGAATTTTTACTTTTAACGATGGGGCACGCGAATGATCAGGTTCCTCTGTTGCTTTGTCTCTTGGATACTTTAGCATAGGAGTCCATAATGCTTCTACTGCTTCAGCGACCATTTTAGGTTTGTTTAACCATTCTTTACAATTAGTAATAGCGTCCTCTTTAATGCGTTTTTCTAAATCTTGCATATTTTTGAGAAATGCGGCACATTGTGGATTATCATATTCTTGATTTGGAAATTGAAGTGCCATATCAAATGTCTTTTTCCCTGTTTTGTCATCTGTATATTCATTTACACCCCACGTTAACATAAGAGGAGTACTAAGATACAATGATTTCATATTTTGCTTGTTAAGAATACCAATCATTTTACCATTATTGGCATTTAATTTAGGCTTCGTATAGACATAATCAGTAGAAGCATTGAACGTAGCACCAGATACAATTGTTGCCATATTGTTTTATACAATGTTAATAATTATATAATTATTTTCTTAAATCAATTTTTTATTTTATTTATTTTTATCTTTATTTTATTTTATTTTTATCTTTATTTATTTTTATCTTTATTTTATTTTATTTTATTTTATTTTATCTTTATATCTTTATTTTTATTTAATTAAACAACAAATAATATAATTATTTAATAAATAAAAATAAAATCTATATATATGTCTAATATAAAACAAGTCATTGCACAAAAAAATCCTCTCGCTAATAAAAGTCAAGTTAGACGACCAACTCCAACTACACAACCAACTCCAACTACACAACCAACTCCAACTACACAACCAACTCCAACTACACAACCACCTCCAACTACACAACCAACTCCAACTACAGAACCAACTCCAACTACAGAACCAACTCCAACAGCAAAGCAAAACCAAAAAGATCCTTGCGAACGCGATTGTGCTTATTCAAAGCATGTTAAGCAAAATGGTAAATTAACCAAGATAATATGTGGTGATGAAAATAAAGATAAATGTTATATGCCATCTCAAGAACTTGAGACTATATATAGATCAATTGATTGGGAAGTCCTTACTAGTAAATTTAGAAAGTTTGTGGAAACGTGGTTAGATAGACTCGAAATACAAGAACTATTTAAAAAATTAGTAACAACATACAATAAGCTAACACCAGAAAGTATTACACTACCCCACGACCAAATTAATTTATCAATCGAAAATATAGCTACTAAGAACGATAAATGTGGTGATATTAATTATGCTGTGTATGTAAAATTAAAAGACGATACAGACCCAACAAAAGTTCATGACTTAAGATTAATGCATATAGCATTTCATGCACGTGCGCGCAACTTTATAGAACTTGAAGACGAGGATGAGTATATTTGTGCGTATTCAGCAAAAAGAAATAATACTCACAGTGTTGCTAGTGAGAGTGGAGCATTTCATTATAAGATTGATTTAATACAATGGCCAAAAAACATTAATACCAGCCAAATTAAAAAAAAAACTACCACAATACAATTTGGTAAAGGTCCTGTTAAAGAATTTAAATTTGTTGCGAACCAAAAATTACAACCCAACTCAGATGACTTTAAAATTCCACAAAATAAAGACTCGGCCGCGGTACATTGGAAGAAAGATATTTTAGACTGTCATAAAGAAATTTATGATTCATTTGTTACTGAATGGAATACAAATATGTTAAATATTAATATAACTCAAGCACAAGGTAAAAAAGGACGTAGAACCAAAAAAAGACATAAAAGCAAAAAAAGACATAGAAGTAAAAATAGACATAGAAGTAAAAATAGACATAGAAGTAAAAATATGACTTATCATTAAATTTATACACAATTGTTATATTTTAATATTTAGTGCATTATTAAGCATTAAATATTAAAGTATTTATAATTTATTTTTATAGTTTTATTGTTTTATATTCAAGCAACTGCTACTGCTGGTTCAACTTTGACTACTTTAGGGAAATGAGGTCCCATATATTTTTGAAGATTGAAATATGTAAGATCTACAGTGTCTTCAATTTTTAAAAGTTGAGTTAATTGCTTGTCTGGATTAATTTTGCGACCGTTGCTCTTGTCTTGGAGATTATTGGCACGAATATATTTGTTAATTTCACGTGTAACATCAGTGCGTGCCATTTCTGTTCCACAAGGTTTGTCTAAGAATTTAGCAAGTTCATCACTAATTAGTGATGGTTTGACAAAACCACTTGGCGCACGATTGCCTTTACGACGTTTCTTGTTGCTTAGTTTTTCCGCAACCTTTAACTGCTTTACAGTAATTTTTTCTAAACCACGTAATTCAGTTTTTAACGCGTTGAAACTAGCTAACATTGTTTGAAATTTAGTAATGAATTCAGAAAATCCATTTGTAATAGAGTAATCAGACGCATCACTAGCAACAACTACATTTTCAACTTCAGATACTACAACCGAAGCGTCTGTTGGAACAGGTTCTTGTGCTTTTGATTTTGTTGCTCTTGGTTTTGGTGCTTCGGTCTTAACTTCGGGAGCATGTTCAGTTACTTGTTTTGAAGACTTAGATTTTTTTGTTGGTTCAGGAGTAACTACAACTGGAACAACATCAACTTGGGCAACTTCAGAAGGAGGTGCTTGTTCTGATTTTTTCTTGTGTGGAGGCATTTTTTTATAATCTATAATAAAAATTTTCTTTTAAGTTGTTTTATTAATAAATATATAATTATAAAAATTTATTATTTTTAAAATGCTAAAATGGGATAAAACTAAACGAATTTTTTAAAATTATAGTTTTTTTAATTATAGTTTTTAATTATAATTTTAAAATTATAAATAAAAAATTTATTTAATGATTAACAGCATCATATAGCCACGGTAAAGTATTTGCTGCTTCATTAGATACCATTGTTAAAGCACATAAAACATAATAACTTCCTAATAAACAAGAATTTTCATTGATTCCTTTATTTATCATTAAATCAATAATAGTAATACTATATTTTCTAATTTGTATAAAATTATATTGTGGCAAGTTATTAACATTCATAGTTTCATCATAAAATGGATTTCCACGTGGAGGCACAATCTCTCTTTTAATTTCTTGACTTAAATTTGCTCTATAATTCCATATGTCTACTAGTTCTCTAATAAATCTGATCAAACCATATTTATCAAGTTCTAAAAACCACTTTATATTTGTATAATTTCCTAAACTATCTATTCGTTGAAATAATGTTAAAACTTTCATTTCAGTTTGTTTATTTATTGAGAGATGTTCTAAATCATCATAATTCAAGTCAATATGTATTTTTAATAAACTACTTAATCTAATATATTCTAACAATTGATTTAAAAGATTATATGGTAAAAACATATTTGTAAATGGATTTTGAACATTCAATTGATTGTTACTAGTATTAGTAATAGTATTAGTAATAGTATTAGTAATAGTATTATTACTATGTACTTCGTTTAACCCTCTTGTTTTATTAGTTTTTGTGACTTTCAAAAATAAGTTATAGAGAGATAACACATCAAAACCATATACGTGATCATTAATATCTTTAAAACTAATAAATTGATTGTATGGAATGGCACTTAAATTGTCTAATGTGCAAAAATCAACATCATTAGAACAAATAGTTTTATTATGAAATCCAGGACCGTGTAAATTAATATATTTTTTAGTAAAATAACAACGCACAAATTTTTGAATATTTATTATAGCATAACTAAAATATAGATAGTTATATAGACGTTTCTTTAAAAATTCTTTATTTCCAGTAGTTTTTAATTTATAATATTTTGCGATTAACTTTAATTGCGTAACACTATAATTTATTGTTAATAAATTATTATATTCTTTATAATTGGGTATATTAAAATCTTCTGAAACTATTTTTATAAATGTTTTTTTGCTTTTAATTGGTAAATTTAAATAATATTCTACTACATTGTTATCCAGTGATTCTTCATTGTTTTTTTTCTTTTTTTTGATGTTATCATTTATAATATCAACATTTATAGCATTTACATTACTCATATTATTACTATAAGTTTATTTTTTATTTTTATTTTTATATTTTTATTATATATTATAATCATAAACCATCATTTTTAAATTAGACAACATAAAATTTTCCATATTTAATGCGTTCCCAGTTTTGTTTTTTTGTGTTAAAAATTTACGCGTTACTAATTTTAAATTTTGTTTCACTTTATGTGTTTTAATATATGCATATTTGTTTATATATTTTGTATAATGTTTTCTATATTCTACTTCAACAATATTCATAATTTTAATAAATAATGGATCCTTAGCATAGTCATATAAATTGGCAAATAATTTATTTATACTGACATTATCAGATTTTAATTTAATATCTATAGGTGAATCGTTTTCAATAGTGTCTACTTTTGAAATACTATTTAAATCAAATAGTTGCGAATTCAACACATGCTCATAGTTTATTAGCAGTAATGTTTTAACTATAAAATAAGAAAAAATATGACTATTTTCTCTATAATTAAAATTAGAATTATTTATAAAACTACTATATGATAAATCATTATAATGAAGCACTTTGCTTATTTGGTATAAGGCATGAACTAATTCCAGTTTGTATAATCTCTCAAAATTATAAATAAATTCGGGCAAGTTTGTAGATTCTTGATAACTATTAATACATAAATATAACAAAGACGTCCAAAATTCTGTTATTGCTTCATTTATACCTATATTTGAATTATTTTTATTGGCAAACGCAAATAATTTTAAAAATTTATTGTAATTTTCATTTTTATCAAAATTAAAATGAAGTGCCTTATCTATTCCATAACCATGAACCGATTCATGAACAAATACTTTAAAAAAATCTTGCTTTCTATAAATAAATATTGAACCACTACTTAAACAAACATAATTAAAACCACTATTAACATTATTTGCACCTAATATTTCTTTATTTGTATCTTTAGTTAATGTTAATTTTTTTACAAACGGTGTTAAAAAGAAAGTAATATTTATTCCATTTTTTGAACAATTATTTATTTCATTATTCAAATTTTTAGATATTTTAATTAATATTTGCCAAAAAACCAACATATTTTTTACAATATTATCTAAATTTTTTATATTAATTTTATCATAAATTATAAAATTAAGGACAAATTTTTTATTATATATTATATTTTCATAACTAATCATTTTGCAATTATTTATATTATTGCTAATATAAGTTATTACATTAGGATCTGTATATTTACTATTACTTAGATGGTGTTTTATTATTGCGTTTATTTTGCTGCTTACATTAGATATATGTGTTCTGCTATTCGCTATATTTAAAGTATTTATAATTTTATTATAAATATTAAATTGTAAAAATATATATGTTAAAAAATTACGTAATATACTATTTTCTTTTAGACTAATATAATGTGCAATATTTGATTCTTTTTCCAATAACTTTAATATTGGTTTATAATAAATAAACATTTTTTTTGAATGCTTACTAACTATTAATGTGTTTTTTTTTGTCTTATTATAACTTTTACTCATATTATAACTTTTACTCATATTATAACTTTTACTCATATTATAACTTTTACTCATATTATAACTTTTACTCATATTATAACTTTTACTCATATTATAACTTTTACTCATATTATAAATAT